>Ga0209281_1000063_pt1 | contig 288465 bp, 234 predicted proteins | sample MedtruBG_FD_187514 | JGI IMG/M metagenome (GOLD analysis project Ga0209281, IMG submission 187514) | Root nodule microbial communities of legume samples collected from California, USA - Medicago truncatula BG (SPAdes) (version 2) | ecosystem: Host-associated > Plants > Roots > Nodule | place...
CACGGGCCAACTGGAAGGCATAAACAATCGAATAAAGGTCATTAAGCGGATGGCGTACGGTTACCGGGACAGCGAATTCTTTTTCATGAAGATCAAGAGCGTCTTTCCCGGTAATCCGTGAAGAACCATAAAAAAGGCCTGCTCCTTATCGGGAGCAGGCCTTGTTTATCTATAAGTCAGTAATGACTCATTTCAATTAGTAGAACCGGTCAATCACCCGAACTTCGTTCTGATTCTGCATCGAGGCCCAGGCCTGTTTCAGGGTTTGCAGAACATTACCGATGAAGTCCTTGTCGGCTGCGGCCTTCTTGCCGACATAGCCCTGGCCGCGACGGTACATCTTCAGTCGGGCCAGCAGGTTCTGGTTGTTCTGGTCGAACTCTGCTTCATGGGCGTGCGGCGACAGGCAGTCGATATGAACCTGGCCACACTTGCTGATCCAGAGAATATGGTTGTCGTGGCTGTCTTTCTTTGCAGCGAAGATACGAGCCAGTTCATCGATAGTTGGTTGATTGTTCAGATTCATCATAAAGCCCCTTGACCAATTGGTGATCTTTCAAAGTTGATTCGCTAATACAGGTAGCCCATCGGTTAGTTGATCCCTGGCACCGAAACCAGGACGTCAGCGTTCGGCCGCCTTATCGGGCGGGGTCCTGCGTCTGTTGCATGTAGTCGTGTTGAATAACTGCTACGCAATAGCGTCACAACGAAGAGAAGCGGCGAAAACCTTAAGGCCACTGCCGACGTTTTCAGGGTCGGCCACAAGCTTCATGAGGATTGCTCGCCAAGTCTTCTCGCCCTTGTACTGGACGTTCAGGCCAGGTCAGCTTCTTCAATCTGCCTTGTGGGCAGCGTGTATCCGGGAAAAACAGCTCGGCGGTCAGACGAGCTTGCTCAAACGTGTTGCCTGTACTCCCGATCGGGGAGACGTCTGCATCATGCAAGGGCAAATCGGAGGCGTCAACGGTTTTGTAGTGAATATTTTCAGTCACTACATATTGTCGGACAAAGCTGTTGGGAATTAGCAGGCGGAGTCGAAGGTGTGTCGGTCAGGACGACAGGGACGGACACTCAAAGCGGTAAAAAGTGCAGGGATAGCGGTCAACCACCTGCTGATGCAAGGTGAAACCGTCAACGTTGAGCCCCGGCATCACGGCGGCCCAGAACTGGCGTGCTGGCTGGTTCGCCTCGATGTGGAAAATCTGCCATTGACCGGGGAATTGACTCAAGAGGGTGGAAACGACAAATCGCGCGACACCCTGGCCACGGAAGCGTCGGCTGACAAACAGATAGCCGATGTTGTAGTCGGCACCGGGTAGATGGACCTGGTTATCCACGGTGACGAAGCCGGCCAGTTCACCGTCGACCTTGATCAGGAAGGGGCGGGTGGCCGGGTTTCGCCAGTAGTCGGGCATGGGCAGGATGTTGAACAAACCGTATTCGCCCAGTTTCAGCGGCAACCATTCGCTGAAGTCGTAGGTGTAGAACTGCATCAGGTTCTCGATGGTTTCCAGTTCATCGCGTTGGGCGGCGTGCAGTTCTATCGAAGGCATTCGAAGTGGCTCCTGATCGGCCAAGGGACACAACTGATTATGGCCGGCGTCGCACGATCCGTGGCGAGGGAGCTTGCTCCCGCTGGACCGGTCCGCGTTCGGGCGCAGCAGTCCCATTCACGTTGTTGGAGAGAAGGGCCGCTTTGCGGCCCAACGGGAGCAAGCTCCCTCGCCACAGGGTTCGGTGCCGGGTTCAGGTTTTGCTTGCAGGTTTTGCCCTGCGCTTGGTGTCGCTCGCTGGTTTACGCGGGGCGCCTTTTCGTTTTTTCTTCCAGGGGGCTGCAGCGGAGCCGCCGGGCGGTGGGCCGCTGATGGTCAGGCTCAGCCCGGCACAGCGACTGACCTGCTTGCTCATCCAGGCGGCCTGTTTGGTGACGAACTCTTCCAGGCTCATTTCGCCGCTTTGCACCATGTCCAGGGCCTGCTCCCAGATCGCCGTGGTACCCGGATCGGCGATGGCCCGCGGTACCGCGTCGATCAGGCTGAACGCGGCCGGCGTGGCGGCCAGGGCCTTGCCGTTCTTGACCAGGTAACCACGGTCGAGCAGGCCCTGGATGATCGACGCACGGGTCGCTTCGGTGCCGATGCCGGTGGTGTCCTTGAGCTTTTGCTTGAGCAGCGGGTCTTGCACCAGTTTGGCGACATTCTTCATGGCCTTGATCAGGTCGCCTTCCGTGAACGGCTTTGGCGGTTGCGTCCACAGGTCCTTGAATTGCACGCCGGCCACTGTGCAATCGATGCCTTCGGCCAGGTTGGGCAGTGTCTGCGGTGCCGGGGCTTCGCGCCCCTTGGCCGGAGCCAGCGCTTCGGGCAGGGCGCGTTTCCAGCCCGGCTCGATGATCTGCTTGCCGACAGCGCGCAGGGCCTCGCCGGCACAGTCGAAGTCGGCCTGGGTGCGATCGTATTCGTGATTGGGCAGGAACTGCGCCAGGTATCGCGCGCGGATCAGGGTGTAGACCGCACGCTGTTTGCCCGCCAGCTTGTCGAGATTCTTCGCCGCAGCGGTGGGTATGATGCCGTGGTGGGCGCTGACCTTGGCATCGTTCCAGGCCCGTGAGCGCCGTTGCGGATCAAGATGATCGTGCAAGGCGTTCAGCGCTGGATCGGCCTGGCGCAGTGCCGCCAGAATGGCCGGTGCCTCGCTGTGTTGACTGATGGGCAAGTAGCCGCAATCACTGCGCGGATAGGTGATGACTTTGTGGGTTTCGTAGAGCGCCTGGGCGAAGTCCAGGGTTTCCTGGGCGCCGAGGCCGAGCTTCTTCGAGCAGACTTCCTGCAGGGTGCCCAGGTCGAACGGCAGCGGGGCCACTTCGCGCATCCGTTCGGTGCGCAGCTTGATCACCCGCGCACAGGCCGCGCCGCTCATGGCGGCCGCCGCTTGCTGCGCCAATGCCTGGTTCAGGCAGCGGTCCTGATCGTCGCAAAGCTGCGACGGCGCGCGCCATTGCGCCGTGAACGCGGTGCCGTTGTGCTGTAGCTGCACGTCGATGGCCCAATAGGGGACGGGCACAAAGTCGGCAATGCTGCGATCGCGATCCACTACCAGGCGCAAGGTCGGCGTTTGCACCCGGCCCACCGGCAACACGCCTTGATAGCCGGACTGGCGCCCCAGCAGGGTGAACAGCCGACTCATGTTCATGCCGATCAGCCAGTCGGCCCGGGAACGCCCCAGCGCCGAGTGATAGAGGCTGAAGGTCTCGCTCCCCGGTTTGAGCGCCGCGAGGGCCTTGCGAATGGACGCATCGTCCAGCGCCGACAACCAGAGGCGGCGGATCGGCCCGCGATAGCGGCAATGTTCCACCAGTTCCCGGGCGATCATCTCGCCCTCGCGGTCGGCGTCCGTGGCGATGATCAGTTCGCAGGCTTCACCGAGCAGGCGCTTGACCGCCTTGTACTGGCTGGCGGTACGCGGCTTGACGGTCATTTTCCATTTTTCGGGAATGATCGGCAGATCCGCCAGCACCCAGCGCTTGTAGCGCGCGTCGTAGGCATCCGGCGGTGCGGTTTCCAGCAGGTGGCCGATGCACCAGGTCACCGTGACGTCCGTTCCCAGCCAGCAGCCATCGCCCCGGCGCCGGGCGCCGAGGACTGCCGCGATGTCTTTGGCCTGGGAAGGTTTTTCACAGAGGTACAGCCGCATAACCACCATCGTCGATCAATGTGCCAAGGGTGCACAGAATGGCGCTTGATGGGCGATGGAGCAATCTTTATCTGTATGGATGTACAGCTTTGTGTGTCGCTCCCGTTCGGCTGCGAAGCAGTCGCGAGGGTAAAACTTGGGTTATACCTGATAAATCGTGGTTTCAGGTTTTGGGGCTGCTGCGCAGCCCATCGCGGGCCAGCCACGCTCCCACATCGATTTGCAGGTCCATCACCGTCATGAGGAACGTTTTCCATGAAAAGCTCCGGTCCTAGTCCTGTCATCACCATCGCCGAGCAGCCTGGCTGTCTGCTGGTGAGATTTCACGGTATTCAAGTGGCCGCCTCGGCGCGGGCCCTGGTGTTGCTGGAGGCCAACTACCCGCCGGTGTACTACGTGCCGCGAGAGGACATCGACGAGAAGTATTTCGCCCGCACCGACCACACCAGTTATTGCCCGTACAAAGGCGATGCCAGCTATTTCAGCCTGCAGGTACCGGGACATGAAAGCGCCAACGCGGTGTGGAGTTACGAAGACCCCAAGGTGTCGGTGGAGCAAATCCGCGGTTACCTGGCGTTCTATCCGGATCAAGTGAAGTTCGAGTTGCTCGATGCCGAAGTTTGATTGTCGTTTTCAAGCGATAAAACAATCACGATTCAACGGTTTTTCCCCTGATCGGCAAATTCCGGAATGTCCTTCCACTCACACGGACATTCTGGATTGCCCCTCCATGGCTATTGCCAATCAGCTGTTACAAATATGACAATGCGAGTCATTACCATTCGCGAATTATTCCATCGTCATGTCCGCCAACGATTTATCCCTGCGCAGCGCCGTCAACGACCTGTATTGCGACCATCACGGTTGGCTCCAGGGCTGGCTGCGCAAGCGTCTGGGGAACGCGTTCGATGCCGCGGACCTGGCGCAGGACACCTTTGTCCGGGTAATCAAGGCACGCAGTGCGCTGGAGATCCGAGAGCCGCGACCTTATCTGTCGATGATCGCCAAGGGCCTGTTGATTGATCTGTTTCGCCGCCGCTCGCTGGAGCAATCCTATCTTGACGCGTTGGCCGCCACTCCCGAACAGGAACAGCCGTCGCTGGAGGAGCAGGCGATCATGTTGCAAGCACTGATGGAGATTGATCGGTTGCTGCAAGGACTGGGGCCGAAGATCAAGCAGAGTTTCATCCTCTCGCAGTTCGATGGCCTGACCTACCCACAGATCGCCGAGCGGCTGGGCGTCAGCGTGCGTACGGTAAACAACCACATGGCCAAGGCCATGGAGCATTGCTGTCTGATGCAAATCCGGTTGCAACTCGGATGAGCCTGTCGCCCGCCGAACTCAAAGCGATCAGCAGCGCCGCGCAGTGGTATGCGCGGCTTCACTCCGGCGTTGCGACGGATGCCGATCAGGTGGCCTGGCGCGCCTGGCTGGCGGCTGATCCAGGGCATCACCAGGCCTGGCAGCGCATGACCGACGTCGGTGAGCAAATGGCTCGGGTTCCGGGGGCACTGGCTGCGCCGGCCTTGCGCGCAGCTGATCAATCCCGTCGCCAGGTGCTGCGCAGCGTGTTGGTGCTGGCGTCGGCGGGTTCCCTCGGGTGGTTGGGCTGGCGCAGTGAAGTAACCCGGGACCTGTTCGCCGACTACCGCACGGCAGTCGGCGAGCGTCGGGAATTTCGCCTGGCCGATGGCAGTTCGCTGCTGCTCAACACCGAGACGTCGGTCAACCTGCGATTCGATGGCCGGCAGCGGGTGCTGGAGTTACTGGCGGGGGAAATTTTCGTTTCGACCGCCGTCGACCCTGCGCAGCGACCGTTCAAGGTGGTCACTCGAGATGGCGAGGTCCGGGCGTTGGGCACGCGGTTTATCGTCCGCTCCCAGGCCCGCGGCAGCGAAGTGGCGGTGCTGGAAAAGGCCGTGGAGGTGAGCGTAGCGCTGTCGCAGTCGCGGCTGGAGGCCGGTCAACGCATGGCCTTTGGTCCCGCCGGGTTGGGTGTAGTGCAATCGAGCGATGCCTCGGTCGGGGCGTGGCGCCAGGGCAGCATTATCGCGATCAACCGCCCCTTGGCCGAGTTGCTGGCTGATCTTTCGCGCTATCGCAGGGGTGTTTTGCGCTGCGATTCGAACATCGCCGATCTGAAGGTATCCGGTGCTTTTCCGATTGACGACACGGACCAGGCGCTGGCCGCGCTGGAGAGTGGCTTGTCGTTGCGTGTCACCCGGTACAGCCGCTATTGGGTCCATGTTTCCGGCGGTGCCAAGAGCTGATCCGTGACGCCGATAAAAATAATTTCTGCTCCATTGCACTATTCGTGCGCATCGTTCGGCTCATCCCTCAATGGGTTTTTATTGATCGTTTGGGGGAGGGTAAGCATGTCTCGGGTGTACCAGCCAGGTCGTCTGGCGACCGCAGTGAAGTTCGGATTGTTGGCGGTTACGACAACCGGTTTATGGTCTGCTGCAACGTACGCCGCGCCGGTGTCGGCGCAACAACAACGTTCGGTGCAATCCTTCGATATCGCGGGCGGCAGCCTGACTGAAGTCCTCAGTCGCTTTGCCAGCGCGGCAGGCGCGGCCATTTCGTTCGATGCGCGGCAGACCGAGGGTTTCAGTTCGCCCGGGCTCAAAGGCTTTTTCGGCGTCAGTGAAGGCTTCGTACGAATACTCAGTGGTAGCGGCCTGCAAGCCGAACCGCAGGGCAACGGTACTTACATCCTGCGGGCGGCGCCTGTGTCCGGTTCGGCGCTGGAGTTGGGCGCCACCAACATCAATGGGCAGGAACTGGGCGCGACGACCGAGAACAGCGGGTCTTACACCACCGGGGCGATCACCATCGGCAAAGGCGAACATTCCCTGCGGGAAACACCGCAATCGGTGACGGTGATGACCCGCAAGATGCTTGATGACCAGAACCTCAACACTATCGATCAAGTGATGGAGAAGACCCCGGGCATCACCGTCTACGACTCGACCATGGGCGGCAAATACTTTTATTCGCGCGGTTTTCGAATGTCCGGCCAGTACCAGTACGACGGCGTGCCATTGGACATGGGCAACCTCTACGTCCAGGCCGACAGTTTCAGCTCAGACATGGCGTATTACGACCGGGTAGAAATCCTGCGCGGTGCCGCCGGCATGATGAAAGGTGCGGGCGGCACGGCGGGCGGGGTGAACTTCGTGCGCAAACGCGGGCAAGCGATACCTCACACCGAGATCACCTTGTCGGGCGGCAGTTACGACAACTATCGCGCACAGGTCGACACCGGGGGCCCGCTGAACGATTCCGGCACCATTCGCGGCCGCGCCGTGATTGCTGAGCAGAGCCGGCATTATTTTGTCGACGATGCCAGTCGCAAGGACCAGGTGTATTACGGCGCGCTCGATGTCGATCTGAGTCCTGACACCACACTTGGGGTGGGCCTGGCGTACGAAGATGTCGACGCCAATCCATGCTGGGGCGGGTTGCCGCGCTACAAGGATGGCAGTGACCTCAAGCTCAGTCGCTCAACCTGCCTCGATCCGTCGTGGAACACCTGGCGCAGTAAACGCACCACGGTCTTCAGCGACATCAGGCACCAGATCAACGAAGACTGGGCATTGAAAGTCGCCAGCGTTTACACAACAAACACCCAGGACATCAAATATGCGTTCGCCTCCGGGGCGGTCACGCCTGGCATGGATACCACCGGTGTGCTGGGCAGCATGTACGACTACGATCAAGTCGACTACGGCATCGATGCCTACGTCGATGGCAAGTTCGATGGGTTCGGCCTGCAACACGAGCTGGTGGTGGGCTTCAATGCCAGTCGTTCGAACAAGAACGACTTCTACTCGGTGGCGTTTCTGCCGCAACGGCAAAATGTGTTCAATCCCGACAAGCATATCCCGGAGCCGGACGACAGTTTCTTCATCGACAACTCGTCCCGTGGCGGTCCGGTCGATAGCGTGACCAAACAGAGGGGCGCTTACTCGACTTTGCGCCTGAAACTGGCGGAACCGTTGACCTTCGTCGTTGGCAGCCGCGTTAGCTGGTACAGCTCCGATACCGATTCGGTGTTCATCAGGTCGGGTACCTCCGAGCACGCCAGCACCAGGGAAACGGGGCAGGTCACACCTTTTGCCGGGCTGTTGCTGGACCTCAATGAAAACCTCACGGCCTATACCAGCTATGCGGAAATCTTCACGCCCCAGGGTAACTTGCGGGCCGAAGACGGCTCTGCCCTCAAGCCTCTGGTGGGCCAGAGCTATGAACTGGGGATCAAAGGGGCGTGGTTCGACGGTCGCCTGAACAGCTCTTTCAATCTGTTTCGCACGATCCAGAAAGACCAGGCGCAAACCGACTACAACTCTTCCTGCCCATCCTCTGACGGCTATTGCTATGTCAATGCCGGCAAGGTCCGGGCCCAGGGCTTCGAGGCGCAAATCAGCGGTGAAGTCATTGAGCGATTGCAATTGCTGGCGGGTTACACCTACACCCAGACCAAGACCCTGGATGACATCGACACAAGCCTGAACGGCGCTGCGTTCAACAGCTATGTGCCTCGGCACGTATTGCGCATGTGGGGCGACTACGCCCTGAGCGGGTCTCTTGAGCGGTTCAGCATCGGTGCCGGTGTCAATGCCCAGAGCGATAACTTCAGGGTGTCACCGGTCAGCTCAGAGAAGATCAGCCAGTCGGGTTATGCCGTCTGGAACGCTCGCATAGGCTACCGCATCGATGACACCTGGTCGGTCGCGCTCAACGGCAACAACCTGTTCGACAAGCGTTACTACACCACCATCGGTACCGAGACGTTTGGCAATTACTACGGTGATCCACGCAACTTCATGGTGTCGGTCAGGGCCGGTTTCTGACGCTGCACAATCCCTGCAGGAGCGAGCAGGCTCGCTCCTGCAATGTCAGGTCAGTTTTTATCGAGATCGACGTTGCGCGTCTCACGCAGACAAATCATCCCCACCACCAGGCTCACCCCGGTGATCACCACCGGGTACCACAGCCCGTAGAAAATGTCCCCGGTGTACACCACCAATGCGAACGACACGGTCGGCAGGAAACCGCCGAACCAGCCGTTGCCGATGTGGTAGGGCAGGGACATCGAGGTGTAGCGGATGCGGGTCGGGAACAGTTCGACCATCAACGCCGCCAGCGGGCCGTAGCACATCGCGGAGATGATGATCAGTGCGACGATCAGCGCCACGATCATCGGTTTGTTGATCTGCTGCATGTCCGCCTGTTGCGGGTAGCCGGCGAGGGTCACGGCACCGCGCAGGGCGGCTTCGTCGAACCCGTCGATCTTCACGTCACCGACGCTCACCTGCACGCCACTGCCGGCCGGGGCCGCTGCGCTCTGGTACGGCAGGCCCTGCTTGACCAGGAAGGTCTTGACCTTGTCGCACGGGCTGTCGAATTTCGCCTTGCCCACCGGGTCGAACTGGAAGGTGCAGGTGGCGGGGTCGGCCATCACGGTGATCGGTGCCTGGCGGCTGGCCTGGTCGATGGCCGGGTTGGCGTAGTGGGCCAGGGTCTTGAAGATCGGGAAGTACAGCGCGGTGGCCAGCAGCAGGCCGATCATCAGCACCGGTTTACGCCCGACCTTGTCCGACAGCCAGCCAAAGAAGATGAAAAACGGGGCACCGATGGTCACGCTGACAATCAGCAGACCGTTGGCCACCGCCGGGTCCATTTTCAGGAACTGGGTGAGGAAGAACAGCACATAGAATTGCGCGGCGTAGAAGGTCACCGCTTGCCCGGCATTGATGCTGAACAGGGCGATCAACACCACCTTGAGGTTTTCCCATTTGCCGAAGGAGTCGCGAATCGGCTGTTTGCAAAGCTTGCCTTCTTCTTTCATTTTCACGAAGGCCGGCGACTCATGCAGGCTCATGCGAATCCAGGTCGAGATGCCCAGCAGCACGATGGAAAACAGGAACGGAATGCGCCAGCCCCAGACTTCGAACTGATCGCCGGTGAAGTAGCGGCAACCCAGCACCACCAGCAGCGACAGCAGCAGGCCGAGGGTCGCGGTGGACTGAATCCAGCTGGTGTGGAAGCCACGCTTGCCGATGGGCGCGTGCTCGGCGACATAGGTCGCGGCGCCACCGTATTCACCGCCCAGGGCCAGGCCCTGGAGCATGCGCAGCACCACCAGGATGATCGGCGCCGCGATGCCGATGCTGGCGTAGGTTGGCAGCAGCCCGACGCAGAACGTCGCCAGGCCCATGAGGACGATGGTGGCGAGGAAGGTGTACTTGCGCCCGATCATGTCCCCCAACCGCCCGAACACCAGCGCGCCGAACGGCCGGACGATGAAGCCGGCGGCGAAGGCCATCAACGCAAAGATAAACGCCGTGGTGTCGTTGACCCCGGCGAAAAACTGTTTGCTGATGACCGCCGCGAGGGCGCCATAGAGGAAAAAGTCGTACCACTCGAAGACCGTCCCCAAGGACGAGGCGAAGATGACTTTCTGGGTTTCCTGGCTGGTGCCCGCGCTGCGCACGGCCTCCAGGGTTTGAACGTTCTCTGACATACCGGTATCCCTCACAGTGATTGTTTTTGTTGTTCCACTGGTGTTGCGTGTTCCTTGCAGGGGTGATGCTCGATGTCCGTGAATCTAATGCGGTCCTTGTGGGAGCGGGCTTGCTCCGGGCGGCGTTCCGACGAAAGCGTCGTGCCATTCAACATCAATGTGAATGATCCACCGCCTTCGCGAGCAAGCCCGCTCCCACAGGTGATGTGTTTACAGAAGGGTTGAGGATCATCTGCGCAGCCTTCTCGGCAATCATCAACGTCGGCGAGCAGGTGTTGCCCGAGGTGATGCGCGGCATGATCGAGGCATCGGCAATGCGCAGGCCGGGGATGCCATGGACCTTGAGTTGCGCATCGACCACGGCGTCGGCGTCATTGCCCATGCGGCAGGTGCCCACCGGGTGGAAAATCGTGGTGCCGATCCGCGCGGCGGCTTCGTGCAGTTGTTCCTCGCTTTGCAGGCTGTCGCCGGGCAGGTATTCCACCGGGTTGAAGGCGCGCAGGGCCGGGGCGGCGACGATGCGCCGGGTCAGGCGAATGGCGTCGGCGGCGACCCGCAGGTCTTCCGGGTGGCTGAGGTAGTTGGGTTGAATCAGCGGGGCTTCTTGCGGGTCGGCGGAGCGGATGTCCACCCGGCCACGGCTTTGCGGACGCAGATCGCAGACCGATGCGGTGAACGCCGGGAAGGCATGCAGCGGTTCGCCAAAGCGCTCCAGCGAAAGCGGTTGCACGTGGTATTCGAGGTTGGCTGACGTCTGCTCCGGCCCCGAGCGGGCAAAGGCGCCCAATTGGCTCGGCGCCATGGACAGCGGGCCGCTGCGGTCATACAGGTAGCGCAGGCCCATGCCCATCTTGCCCCACAGGCTGCCGGCAATCTGGTTCAGGGTGCGGGCATTTTCCAGCTTGTAGATCAGCCGTAGTTGCAGGTGATCCTGCAGGTTGCCACCAACGCCGGGTAGTTCATGGGCGACGCCGATTCCCAGCCGTTCCAGCAGCGGGCGCGGGCCGATGCCGGAGCGTTGCAGGATGCTGGGCGAGCCGACGGAGCCGGCACACAGGACGATCTCCTTGCGCGCCTTGAAGGTTCTCGCCTGGCCTTGCCAGCGTGCGCTGACCGCTGAGGCGCGGCCGTTGTCCAGCAGCACGCGGTCGACTTCGACACCGGTCAGTACGGTGAGATTGGGGCGCTGGCGAATGGGTTTGAGAAAGGCCTTGGACGCGTTCCAGCGGATGCCGGCCTTCTGGTTGACCTGGAAATAGCCGCAACCTTCGTTGTCGCCCTGGTTGAAGTCATCGATGCTGGCGATGCCGCTTTGCTCGGCGGCGCTGCGAAACGCATCGAGAATCGGCCAGGACAGGCGCTGGCGTTCGACCCGCCATTCGCCCGCGGCGCCGTGAAATTCGGCGGCGCCGGCAAAGTGATTTTCACTCCGCTTGAACAGCGGCAACACGTCTTGCCAGCTCCAGCCAGGATTGCCGTCGGCGGCCCAGCGGTCGTAGTCGCCGGCCTGGCCGCGCATGTAGATCATGCCGTTGATCGAGGAGCAGCCGCCCAGCACCTTGCCGCGCGGGTAGCTCAGGGCGCGGCCTTGCAGGCCCGGTTGCGCTTCGGTCTTGAAGCACCAGTCGGTGCGCGGGTTGCCGATGCAGAACAGGTAGCCCACGGGGATGTGAATCCACGCATAGTTGTCGCGGCCGCCGGCCTCGAGCAGCAACACGCGATGCTGCGCATCAGCCGACAGTCGATTGGCCAGCAGACACCCGGCCGGCCCGGCCCCGACCACGATGTAATCGTATTCATCCAGGGGAGTCTGCATCCCTGACCTCGTGTTGTTGTTCTTGTTGTCTGTCATCCTAGTTGTTAGCTTTCGTCAAAAGAATGTTAGTTTTTGCGCAGCCGCTGTGCGTTTTTAAACAGCGTTCCGAACGGCAACGAACAAGGACGCTTCATGTTCGACTGGAATGACCTGCGTTTTTTTCTCGAATTGCAGCGCAGCGGGCGTTTGCTCACGGCTGCCCGTCGCCTGAACACCACCCACGCCACCGTGGCGCGGCATATCGAGGCCATCGAAAAAAGCCTCGGTACGGCGTTGTTCGTCCAGCATGCCCAGGGTTACGAGATGACCCCGGCGGGCGAGGCGTTGCTTAAACACGCCGAGGCGATGGAGAACGTGGCGCTGCTGGCCCAGGAGGAAATCACCCAGTCCACCGCGCCGTTGGGCAAGATCCGCGTCGGGGTAACGGAAGGGCTGGGCATCATGTTCCTGGCCAGTCGCATGAACGGTTTGTTCGAGCGCTATCCGGGGCTGGAGGTGGAGTTGGTGGCGGTGCCGCGTTTTGTCAGCATCCTCAACCGCGAGGCGGAAATCAGCATCCACCTCGAACGCCCGGCCGCCGACATGCTGGTCACCCGTAAACTCACCGATTATCGCCTGGCGCTCTATGCCAGCCAGGACTACCTCGACCGTTCACCACCGTTGCGCACTCGTGAGGATCTGGGGCGCCATGCGTGGATCGGCTATGTCGACGACCTGCTGTTCAGCCAGGAATTGATGTTCCTTAACAGCTTCTGTCGCAACCCGCGGGTGGTGTTTCACAGCACCAGCGTGATCGCCCAACAGCAGGCAGCGCGCTCAGGCCTGGGGATTGCCGTGCTGCCGTGCTACATGGCCAGTGCCGATCCCGGTCTGGTGCCATTGTTGCCGGACGAAAGCATCCAGCGCAGCTACTGGATCAGCACCCGCCGGGAGCTGCATAAATCGGTGCGGTTGCGGGTGTTGTGGGATTATGTGGTGGAGTTGTGTGAGCGGGAGCAACCCCTGTTGTTCGGCGAAAATCCCCCGTAGGAGCTGCCGCAGGCTGCGATTTTTTGACCTTGAAACATCAGAATCAAAAGATCGCAGCCTGCGGCAGCTCCTACGGTCGGCGGTGTTTCAAGGCGTGATTTCGAACGCCGTGCTGGCCAGCCGTTCACCATTCACCATGATGTGTACGGTGTGAACGCCCGCATAATGCCGGCGGGTGGTGAGTTCCTTGATCTGCTGGCCACGGCTGACGGCTTCGACGGCGTTACCAGGCAGCGTCAGCGCCTTGAGCTTGAACACCTTCGCCGAAGTGCTGCCGTTGGCCTTGACGTAATCGATGGCGTAGTCGATCACCAGGCGTTGACTGTTTTCTACCGTGGATTTGACGGCAAACGACAATGTGATCTTTTCTCCCAGGCCAATCACCGGCGGTTCGACTTTCACATCAACGATCTCGACCTCAGGTTTGCCGCCCGCGCCGATGATCGCCAGTGCCCGCCGGTTGCCTTGTTTGATCAGGCTGCGCAGGGCGTGTTTGGCGATCCATGCGGTGTGCCGGTTGTCCAGCGACCAGCCTTCGATCAGGTCCAGCACCCAGTCGGGATGATCCTTGGTGATGTCGTTGAGGTGGTTGGCCACGGATTTGCGCACGTACAGGCTGGTGTCGGCCTTGAGGTTGTCGAGGATGTTCGCGGCCAGTGTCGGATCGGCCTGGATGGTCTCCAGCCGGAATGACCAGGGCAGGCGTGGCCGGCATCCTTCGCTGGCCAGGCGCCGCACATGCTCGTTGTCGTCCAGCGACCAGGCATGCATCAGCTTGAGCGAACGCTCGAGGTCACGGCGCAGAAAGTGACGGATTGCGAACTCCGAAGAGCCAAAAGCGGTGAAGTACTTCAGCGCGTCCATCGACTGCTCGAACGCATGGGCGCCGTAACTGGCGACGTAGTGCGGCAGGCACATGCTGACGAAGCCGCTGTTCAGGCGCGGTGCGAGGGCGCGCAGCACCTGCAGCGATGCCTCGTAGTCCAGGGGCAGTACGGCGTGCAGGCTCTCGCTGACCCGGGCCATGCGCTGCATGACGCTGAGGTCCGCCAGGCCGGACCGGGCCAGCTTCAGGAAACGTGCGGCCTCGAATGATGGATAGACCGCGGTCATTTCACTGGCGATGTGTTGGAGGCGCTCGGTGTTGAAGATTTCCTTGAGGGCGGGGGCAGGTTGGTCAGTCATGGTGGTCCCTTTGAAGTTGTGGTTATTCCATCACACCGCGTTATCGTTCTTCGTCGGAACGCCGCCCGGAGCAAGCCCGCTCCCACACTGGATCTCAGGTGCTCACAAATATTGAGCCTGGCAGATTACCCTTGTGGGAGCGGGCTTGCTCCGGGCGGCGTTCCGACGAAGAGGCCCGAATAGTCACCTCAATTCTTGCCCGCTTGCTCCTGCAGTTGATCCGACTCGAACAACCTGGCCAGTTCGACCCGCGCTTCCTGCGCCGTCTGCATCACTTTCACCGCGTCGTCATACACCGCATGCTGGGCTTCAAGCACCTCTTCGTCGTGCTGCTTGAAGCGTTTGATCCGCGCATCCGCCTGGGCCTGGGTCAGCCCCAGGCCGATCAGGGTTTGCCGGCTCATTTCCAGGCTCGAATAAAAGGTTTCGCGCACGGCGTGGGCGCCGACGTCCATCAGCCGGTGTACATGCTGGCGGTTACGGGCCCGGGCGATGATTTTCATGTGCGGGTAGAGCTTGCGCACCAGTTCCGCGGTCTTGATGTTGGTGTCCGGGTCATCGGTGGCGATCACGAAATACTCCGCTTCCCCGACCTTGGCCGCGTTGAGGATTTCCGGGCGCATCGGGTCGCCGTAGAACACTGGCACGCCACCAAAGCTGCGGGACAGTTCGATGGTTTCCACCGAGGTGTCGAGGGCCACGAACTTGATGTTCTGTGCGCGCAGAATCCGCGCAACGATCTGGCCCATGCGACCCATGCCGGCGATCACCACCCGTGGCGCGTCGGCGTCGATTTCGCGGAACTTCTCCGGCACTTCCACCGGTTGCACCTTCGGGCTGACCAAGCGTGCGCAAAGTAGCAGCAACAGCGGCGTCACGGCCATGGACAGGGTGATGGTCAGCACCAGCAAGTCATACAGTCCGGTGGCGAACAGCCCGTGGTCGCGACCGATCTTGAACACCACAAAGGCAAATTCACCACCGGCCGCCAACACGATGCCCAAGCGGATCGCACTGACCTTTTTCAAGCCTCCGGCCAGGCGACCGACCAGGAACAGCAGCGGCAGTTTGATCGCGATCAGCAGCAGGGTCAGGCCCAGCACCGCCACCGGCATGCTCAGCAACAGGCTCAGGTTTGCGCCCATGCCGACGCTGATGAAAAACAGCCCCAGCAACAGGCCCTTGAACGGTTCGATCTGGGCTTCCAGTTCATGGCGATACTCGGAGTCCGCCAGCAGCAGGCCGGCGAGGAAGGCGCCCAGGGCCATGGAAATGCCGACCAGCTCCATCAGCCATGCCGTGCCGATCACCACCAGCAACGCCGTGGCGGTGGAGACTTCAGGCAATGCGGTCTTGGTCACCACGCGAAACACCGGCCGCAGCAGATATCGCCCGCCGATCACCACCACGGCGATGCTGGCCAGCACTTGCAGGCCGTGGTTCAGGTTTTCGCTGGCGCTGGTGCTGTGATCGCCACCGGCAAGCAACGGCACCATGGCGATCAAGGGGATGGCGGCGATGTCCTGAAACAACAGGATCGCGAACGCCAGCCGCCCGTGGGGGCTGGTCAGTTCCTTGCGTTCAGCCAGGCTTTGCAGGCCGAACGCCGTGGACGATAGCGCCAGGCCCAGGCCCAGGACGATCGCGGTGTTCAACGGCTGGCCAAACAGCCACAGCGCCACCACGCCAATCACCGTGCCGGTGAGCAACACTTGCGCCAGACCCACGCCGAACACTGACTTGCGCATCACCCACAGGCGTCGCGGCGACAGTTCCAGGCCGATGATGAACAGCAGCAACACCACGCCGAGTTCGGAAATGTTCGCGACGCTTTGCGGATTGTCGATCAGGCCCAGCACCGACGGGCCGATGATCACCCCGGCAAACAGATAGCCCAGAACCGCCCCCAGTTGCAGGCGCTTGGCCAAGGGAACGATGAGCACGGCCGCCATCAGAAACACGACAGCGGCTTGTAGCAGGTTGCCTTCATGGGGCATGAGAAAACTCCAGGACTCGGTACTGCGGGGGTGACAAGAATAAAGGCTGAGCCCTTCGGCGTCAGCAAAACGCTCGGGCTTAGATGTTACAATTTGCATTAATTAGTTACATTTATAGAATTAGCTGATCAATCCAACGGTCCCTCTCGAGTAGTCCCCCATGGCGATCAACTTCGACCTCAATGACCTGCAGGCCTTCCGTGCCGTGGTCGAGCAGGGCAGCTTTCGCAAGGCAGCCGATACGGTGCGCATTTCCCAGCCAGCCTTGAGCCGGCGCATCGAAAAGCTTGAAGACGCCCTCGGCGTGCGGCTGTTCGAGCGCACCACGCGCAAGGTCAGCCTGACCCAGGCCGGACGGGGGTTCATGCCCAGCGTCGAGCGTCTGCTGGACGATCTGGACGTGGCATTGCTGGGCATCAGCGAAGTCGCTTCGACCCGGCTCGGCCATGTCACGGTTGCTTGCGTGCCCTCGGCGGCTTACTACTTCATGCCACGGGTGATCGCGCATTATCACCGGCAGTTTCCGCGGATCAAGGTCAAGGTGCTGGACTCCAGCGCCCACGACGTATTGAGCGCGGTGGTCAATGGCGAAGCGGATTTCGGCCTGAGCTTCATGGGCACGCTGGAAGCCGAAGTGGATTTCGAGCCCCTGGTGCAAGAAGGGTATGTCGTAGCGTGCCGGCGCGATCATCCACTGGCGGGGCGAAGCAGCGTCACCTGGGACGAGTTCTATCAGCAGGATTACATCTCGCTGGATAAAACCTCGGGCAACCGTTTTCTGCTGGATCAGGCGTTGACCGGCGTGGTGCCGCAGCGGCCGAGTATCTGCGAAACCCGTCACGTGACCACTATGATCGGTCTGGTGGAGGCCGGGTTGGGCGTGGCGGCGGTGCCGCTGATGGCGATGCCGGCAGCGGACCATCCGATCCTGACGCGGGTACCGTTGACCGATCCGCAGGTGATGCGCAGCGTCGGTCTGATCAAGCGCCGGGGTCGGACCCTGACCCCGGCGGCATTGGAGCTGGAACGGCTGGTGGTGGAAATGAAAGTCCTGCAGCCGTCGGTCAGCGACTGACCGAGTCCAGCCCGGTCGCTTTCACGTCCGGTTGAGCCTGGGCCGAGGCCATGTATTGCAGCAAGGCCTTGGCTTCGGCCGGGTGCCGGGCACCTACCGGGATGCCGGCGGCAAACCGGGTGACCGACTGCACCGACTCCGGAATCTTCGCCACGAAACTGACCCCCGGCACCGGCAACAATTCGCTGACCTGCTGGAAGCCCAGTTGATAGTCGCCAGTGGCAACCACCGAGCCCACGGGGACTTTCGGCACCATGGTCGACTTGGGCTTGAGCTGGTCCTCGATCCCCAGGCGCTTGAACAGTTGCTGCTCGATGTACACGCCGCTGGCGCTGTCGGAGTAGGCCACTGATTTAGCGTCAAGCAGGGTCTTTTTCAGGCCCTCGACGTTGCTGATATCCGGTTTCGGTGCACCTTCGCGCACCACCAGGCCAATGCGTGAGTCCGCCAGTTCGACACGGGAAGCCGGATCGACCTTGCCCTGTTTGATCAAGTCGTCCAGTGCGTAGCCGACCATGATCACCACGTCGGCTTGCTCACCCCGGGCCAGGCGATTGGGAATCGCTTCCGGGGCCTTGCCCATGGAGGGACCGAGCGCGGTGTCGAGTGTGTTGCCGGTGGCGGCGGCGAACTTCGGGCCGAGGATCTTGTAGGCTGCCGTGAAGCCGCCGGAGGTCATCACACGGATCTCTTCAGCCTGGGCAATGCTGCTCAAGCCCAGGCTGGCCACCAATGCGAGGGCGGCAAGATTGAAGATTTTTTTCATGGTCATGTTCTCGATGAAGGGCCGGTTCACGACGCCACCGGTTGCAGATGATTCGAGGCGCGGCGATAGAGCATTAGCGTGGCGCACAGTGCGCAAAGTGCTGCAAAGCTCATCCAGTAACCCGGTGCCGCCTTGTCGCCGGTGTACTGGATCAGCAAGGTCGACATCGCCGGGGTGAACCCGCCGAACACGGCCGTGGCCAGGCTATAGGCAAGGGAGAAACCGGCCACCCGGACTTCCACGGGCATGATCTCCGTCAGCGCCGGGATCATCGCGCCGTTGTACAGGCCGTAGATGAACGACAGCCACAACAGCACCATTAGCATGTGGAGGAAGCTGGGCGCGTTCACCAGATAGGTCAGCACCGGGTAAGTAGTGGCGATGGCCAGCAGGGCCATGGCGATCAACACCGGGTGTCGACCGATGCGGTCCGAGAGTGCGCCGCCGATCGGCAGCCAGATGAAATTCGAAACGCCCACCAGCAATGTCACCAGCAACGCATCGGACGTGCTCAGGTGCAGCACGGTTTTACCGAAGGTCGGCGCGTACACCGTGATCAGGTAGAACGCGGTGGTGGTCAGGGCGACCATCATCATGCCCGCGAACACCGTCAGCCAGTTTTTCCCCAGGGTGCGGAACACTTCACCCATGCTCGGGCGGTGTTTGCGGTTGGCGAACTCTTCGGTTTCCTCCAGGTTGCGGCGCAGCAGGAAGATGAACGGCACGATCATGCAGCCGACGAAGAACGGAATCCGCCAGCCCCAATCGACAATCACACTCGGTGCCATCCACTGGTTCAAGGCGTAACCCAGGGCGGCGGCGACAATGATCGCCACCTGCTGGCTGCCCGACTGCCAACTGGTGAAAAAGCCCTTGTGGCCGGGTGTGGCGATCTCGGCGAGATACACCGATACGCCGCCCAGTTCCGCACCGGCGGAAAAGCCTTGCAGCAGCCGCCCGATCAGCACCAGGGCCGGGGCGAACAAACCTATGGTTTCGTAACCGGGCACCAGCACAATCAGGATGGTGCCGCTGGCCATGATCGACAGGGTCACGATCAACCCTTTGCGTCGACCCACATCATCGATATAGGCGCCCAGCACCACGGCGCCCAACGGACGCATCAAAAAGCCTGCACCGAACACGGCGAAGGTCATCATCAGAGAGGCGAATTCGCTGCTGGCCGGAAAGAACACGGCAGCGATCTGCGTGGCATAGAAGCCGAAAAGGAAGAAGTCGAACTGTTCGAGGAAGTTGCCCGAGGTGACCCGGAAAATGGCACTGGCGCGAGAGCGTCCGCGCGGGATTGAGGCTGTCATCGATAAGTACTCCACCGCTTTTATGACATGCGCTGCCTGGACGCGGCGCACGGTTCTTATTGGGGCGGATAGTGGAGCAGAGGCATCGATATGTTAATTGCATTGTTGGCATGCATTGATGCGCGAAGCGGATCAATGTATCGGTGGACTCGCTCGTGCAGTTACCGGTACAGGCACCCGTCGACGAAGCGCTATTCGCTATGTGCTCGCACCACGCTTTCGGTGCCCAGCCGATACTGATTGTTCCCACTGCGCTTGGCCTCATACATCGCCAGGTCGGCAATGTGCAGCAAGCGGTCAATGCTTGGTGCATGATCGGGGAACACGGCGACGCCGAGGCTGGTGCCGATGTGGCGCTGGTCGTTGCCGATGGTGACGGGCGGGGAGAGTTCGACGAAGATTTTCTGGCAGATGGTGCGCGCTTCGTCTTGCAGGCTTTTGCCTTGGGGCAGGCCCTGGAGGATGACCACGAATTCGTCGCCACCGATCCGGGCGACGGTGTCGGTGCCGCGCAGGATGCGCTTGAGCCGTGTGGCGGTCGTGACCAGCACGCGGTCGCCGGCGGCATGACCATAATGATCGTTGATGGCCTTGAAGCCATTGAGGTCGACAAATACCAGCGCCACCCGCGTGGCACTGGTGCGCGCGAGCTCCAGGGCTTCGGACAGGCGCTCTTCGAGCACCAGGCGATTGGGCAGGCCGGTCAAGGGGTCGTAATGGGCCAAGTGCTTGAGGTAGTTGGCCGAGGCCTTTTCTTCGGTGATGTCGCGCACCACGCCCATCATCTTGATTGTTTCGTCGTGGTCGTTCTTGACCACGTTGCCGGTTTCCCGCAGCCAGCGGATCGTTCCGTCGGGCCAGACCACGCGGTATTCCTCGTCATGGTTTTCGCCGGTTTCCAGGCAGCGCATTTCGCCGGCCCGAACCCTGGGCCGGTCGTCTGGATGAACGCAGGAGCAAAACAGTGCGTAGGAGGGCGTCACTTCGCCGATCTTGAAGCCGAACATGCCGAAAATCGCATCTGACCAATACAATCGGTCGGTGTCGACATCCCAGTCCCAGGTGCCGATGCGGGCAAAGTACTGGCTGCGTTTGAAGCGCTCGACATCGCCGTCCTGGTGGATGCTCTGGCCTTCGGAGAGGCGGGTGACGATGCTGCGATATTCGGCCAGTTGTTTTTGCAGCGAACGTTCGCGCCAGACCAGCGCGACGATCAGGGTAAGCGTCGTTGAACCAAGGATGACGCTGGTCCAGAGCAGGATCATTCGGGGATGGCCATCAGGGCGGTGAACCGTAGGGTAATTGTTGATTATTTTAGTTCAGCAAACAGCTTTAAACGTCGCGCGGGAGGTGGCAATGGTTGCCAATCAAGGGCAAATCTGGGAAAACGGCGCCCATCAGGCCCTTGAGGGCGAGAGAGCATACGAGTGAATTCAATGAAAGACGAGCTTCAGGTAATCGATCTTCAGGTGGGTGACGGAAAAGCCGCCGTAAAAGGCGCACTGATCACTACCCAGTACCGTGGCTGGCTGGAGGACGGCAGCGAATTCGACTCTTCCTACAGCCGGGGCAAACCCTTCCAGTGCGTGATCGGTACCGGGCGGGTCATCAAGGGTTGGGACCAGGGCATCATGGGCATGCAAGTCGGTGGCAAGCGCAAATTGCTGGTACCGGCGCACCTGGCCTATGGCGAACGCACCATGGGCAAGATCACGCCGAATTCGAACCTGATTTTCGAGATCGAGCTGCTGGAAGTGCTGACGCGGGATGATTGACTTGTAGTTGGCCAGCCAACTTGCCAGGTTCCGCTCTTTCGGCGAACATACGCGCCATATAGGGGTAGGGGGTATAGGTATGTCGCACATTCACGAACACAAGGATGACTTGATCAAGCGGGTCAGACGGATTGCCGGGCAGGTGGAAGCCGTGGAGCGAGCGCTTGAGTCCGACGCCGATTGTGCCAAGACCCTGCACCTGGTCGCCGCCATCCGGGGCGCGGTCAATGGTTTGCTGGAGCAGTTCATCGACGCTCATGCCCGCGAGCACGTGGCCCATCCGGACTTGAGCGATGAGGATCGCGCCCAGGGCGTGGAAGACTTGTTGCTGGCCATCCGTCGTTATGCCAAATAGAGGCCTGAATTCCATGAAACAGACACCCCAGGCTTCGCGTTTTGCCCATGACCATGTGTTTCTCGGCGCATCCCATGATGAAAACGCCCGACGCACCTTATGGGTGGTGGCGTTGACGTTTGTAATGATGATTGGCGAAATTGCCGCCGGTTACCTCACCGGTTCCATGGCGTTGCTGGCCGATGGTTTTCACATGGCCACCCATGCCGGGGCCTTGGGCATCGCGGCGGCGGCCTATGGATTCGCACGGCGCAATGCCAATAACGCGCGTTACAGCTTTGGCACAGGCAAGGTCGGGGATCTCGCCGGATTTGCCTCGGCCATGGTGCTGGGACTGGTGGCGATCGGCATTGCCGGTGAATCAGTCTATCGTCTGTTTCAACCAACGACCGTGGCATTCACCGAAGCGACGGTGATTGCAGTGGTGGGGCTGGCGGTGAACATCGCCAGTGCCTTTTTGCTGGCGGGCGGCCACGGTCATCATGGTCACGATCACGGACACAGCCATGAGCACGGCCATCATCACCATCACGACAACAACCTGCGCTCGGCCTATGTCCATGTGTTGGCCGACGCCTTGACCTCGGTGCTGGCGATTGCCGCATTGCTGGCCGGGCGCTATCTGGGGTGGGTGTGGCTGGACCCGGTGATGGGCATCGTGGGCGCCATCGTGATCGCGAAATGGGCCGTTGGATTGATGCGTGACAGCGCTGCGGTGTTGCTCGATGTCACGGATGAGCACGTTGCCGATGAAATCCGTGAACTGCTGGAGTCATCGGACGATGTGCGCATCAGCGATCTGCATGTCTGGCAGGTCGGCCCCCAGGCACGGGCCGCAATTGTCAGCGTTGTGGCCGCGGCCAATGTCAGTGCCGACACCATTCGCGAACGCCTGGCGCCGGTCCATGAACTGTCTCACCTGACCGTCGAATACCGCACGGCTTGAGCGGTTTTCGCTCAATCACTGAACAGCGCAATCCGTCCATTCGTGGATGGGCGGTATTGCCATTTCAGCTGCTCCAGTGCGGGCCCCATCGCCAGAAGCTGCTTGAGCGTGGCGCCGGCAATGCTCAACGCCAGGTGTTGCCCCGGACATTGATGGCGCCCCGCACCGAAGGTAAAGCTGCGCCGGTTCGGGCGCTCGGGCAGGAAGGTGTCGGGGTTGTCGTTGAGCTGCGGGTCGCGATTGGCCGAGGCCAGCAGCACCAGGATCACGTCGGTGGCGTTCAGCCTCACGCCATCAATTTCGCAGGGGGCTGCGACGAAGCGGCGGGTGTTCTGTACCGGCGGGTCGAAGCGCTGCACTTCGGCCAGCAGGTCTTCGACAGGGGGTGATTCGCTGCGCAGCGACGGGTGTTCAATCAATGTCAGCACGGCGTTGCCGATCAGCCCGGCAGTGGCCTCGAAGGTCTGGGAGAGCAGGCCTATCAGGTTGGCGATCAGGGTTTGCGGTGCGCCGGATGCGAAGCGCTGGCCGATACCTGCAAGCAATTGGCTGTGGTGGTGCGCATCGTCGAGCAATTCGATGAAGTAACCGCTCAATTGTTCGGCGGCAGCGTGGGCGGCGGTCAATTGTGCCGCGCTGCTCAAGGGCGACAGGCAGGCGACGAAATCCGCCGTCAGCTCGCTGATGGCGCGGCCCTGGGCCGGGGTGAACCCCAACAACGCCGCCACCACGCACACCGGTCCACGAAACATGGCATTGTACAGCCCAGCGGCATCCGCGGTGATCAATCGGGCGCCGACCAGGGCTTCGACTTCCCGCGCATCGATCAACTCCAGCCCCGGCGCAATCGCCGACCGTGGGCAACGTTGGCGCTCACCTTCATTCATGCGCATCAATTGGCCGAACACCTGGCCGGCCATGCCGTCGGCAATTGCCCTGGGGACTGGTTCGTGCGCGGGGCGAACGTGGCAATCGGGATGCGCCAGCACGGCGGCCACCGCCCGGGCGCTGCTGGCCACCCACAGGTTCAGCCCCGGATGAAAGGCCAGCCCACCTTCGGCACGCAATTGTGCGTAGTAGGAATAAGGATCGGCATGGGTTGCAGCGATGATCGGGTCCATGGGGCACAGCCTTTTGTTGTTGGAAAGTGTTGCTACTATCTCCAGTCCGAAAGGGCATTGATTCGTCCGGGAGCGAAATATGAGCGCAGAACAACACGACATCGGCGTCTCGCAGGTGGCGGCAGCCATCGCTGAGCCGGCACGGACGAAAATCCTCTGCTCGCTGATGGACGGCCACGCCCGCACCAGCACCGAACTGGCGGCGGTGGCCGAAGTCAGCGCGTCGACCGCCAGTGCCCACTTGGCCAAACTCAAGGAACTGGCACTGGTGCGGCTGCACGTTCAGGGACGTCACCGCTATTACAGCCTGGCGGACAAACGCGTGGCCCAGGCCCTGGAGGCACTGATGGTGATCGGCCAGAACAGCGCGCCAAGCTTCCAGGCGCGCACCCCGGATCGCCTGCAATTTGCCCGCACCTGCTACGACCACATGGCGGGAACCCTGGCCGTGCTGTTGCATGACCGGATGCTTGAAGCGGGCTGGCTTGAGGAAACCGACGAACAGGCCTATCGCTTGAGCGACAGCGGTACGGCAATGTTTCAAGGACTCGGGATCGAAGTGCAGGACTTGAGCACCTTGCGCCGTCGTTTTGCCTGCCCGTGCCTGGACTGGAGCATGCGCCGGCCGCATCTGGGCGGGTCGCTGGGGGCGGCGTTGCTGCAAACGGCGCTCAGGCGCAAGTGGGTGACCCAGGATCTGGACAGTCGGGCATTGGCGTTGACGGCGTTGGGGCGCAGGGAGTTGGCGGGGCGGTTCGGGGTTGAGTTGCGGTTGGATATTGAGGAGAAGAGCAAAAGATCGCAGCCTGCGGCAGCTTCTACAGGGGCTGCGAAATATCCATTGTAGGAGCTGCCGCAGGCTGCGATCTTTTTACGCTCATGAAAAAGCCCCCCATCGGTCACCCGATGGGGGGCTTTTGTGCGTCTGGCGTCAGGTCAAACCTTGACGATCCAGCCCGCTGGCGCTTCGATGTCGCCGGTTTGCACGCCGGTCAGCTCTTTGTAGAGCTTCTGGGTGACCGGGCCGACTTCGGTTTCGCTGTGGAACACGTGCAGGTGGTCGTTGTAGTCGATCCCGCCAATCGGCGTGATCACCGCAGCGGTACCGCAAGCACCGGCTTCCTTGAAGTCGGAGAGCTTGTCGATGAACACGTCGCCTTCGATCACTTCCAGGCCCAGACGGGTCTTGGCCAGCTCGATCAGCGACAGACGGGTGATACCCGGCAGTACCGATGGCGAGTTCGGGGTCACGAACTTGTTATCGTGGGTGATCCCGAAGAAGTTGGCCGAACCGACTTCCTCGATCTTGGTGTGGGTCATCGGATCCAGGTAGATGGCGTCGGCGAAGTGGGCTTTCTTGGCCTTGGAGCCCGGCATCAGGCTGGCGGCGTAGTTGCCACCGACCTTGGCGGCTCCGGTGCCTTGTGGCGCGGCGCGGTCGTAGCTGGAAATCTGGAAGTTGTGCGGGGTCAGGCCGCCCTTGAAGTAGGCGCCGACCGGAATGCAGAAGATCGAGAAGATGAACTCGGGGGCGGTACGCACGCCGATGTTGTCACCCACGCCGATCACGAACGGGCGCAGGTACAGCGCGCCGCCGGTGCCGTACGGCGGAATGAAACGCTCGTTGGCACGCACCACTGCCTTGCAGGCTTCGATGAACTGCTCGGTTTCCACCTGCGGCATCAGCAGGCGGGCGCAGCTGCGCTGCATGCGCAGGGCGTTCTGGTCCGGGCGGAACAGGTTGATCGAGCCGTCCTTGCAACGATAGGCCTTCATGCCCTCGAAGCATTGCTGGCCATAGTGAAGGGCTGTGGAGCCTTCGCTGATGTGCAGCACGTTATCTTCGGTCAGGGTGCCTTTGTCCCACTCGCCATTGCGAAAGTACGACAGATAGCGCTTGTCGGTCTTGATGTAGTCAAAACCCAGCTTGTCCCAATTGATGCTTTCGTTACCCATGACACCCTCTATCACTGAACAACCGTCGAAACGGTTCAAGGCTTCTGACGTTTTTTGGATGGGGACAACAATACTTCATTCTTGGGCTAAATCGCAGCCCAGACGATAGGGGGAGAAGCAGATTTATTAGCCTGCTTATTAAACTTCCCGGTTCTTCGTCGAAAAGATCGCAGCCTGCGGCAGCTCCTACGGGATCGGCGGCCACCTGTAGGAGCTGCCGAAGGCTGCGATCTTTTGATCTTTACAGGTGCAACGCATGTCCCAGAGCGCGCAACGCCGCTTCCTGCACCGCTTCACCCAGGGTCGGGTGCGCATGGATGGTGCCGCCGATGTCTTCCAGCCGCGCGCCCATCTCCAGGCTTTGCGCGAACGCCGTGGACAACTCCGACACGCCGACGCCCACCGCCTGCCAGCCGACAATCACATGATTGTCCCGACGGGCGACCACCCGCACGAAGCCGCTTTTCGACTCCAGGGTCATCGCCCGGCCATTGGCGGCGAACGGGAAGCTCGACACGATGCAATCCAGGCCGGCGGCATTGGCCTCGTCCGGGGTCTTGCCGACCACCACCAGTTCCGGGTCGGTGAAGCACACGGCGGCGATGGCGGTCGGGTTGAACTCACGGGATTTACCGCTGATCAGCTCGGCGACCATCTCGCCCTGGGCCATGGCCCGGTGCGCGAGCATCGGTTCGCCGCTCAGGTCACCGATGGCATACACGTTGCGCATGCTGGTCTGGCAGCGGTGGTCGATCTTGATCGACGAACCGTTCATGTCCAGGTTCAGCGCTTCGAGGTTCCAGCCCTGGGTGTTCGGCTTGCGACCGACGGCCACCAGCACCTGATCGGTTTCCAGGTTCAGGGTCGCGCCGTTCGGGGCCAAAATCTGCAAGGTATTTTCTTTTGAATCAAAGCCTTGCACGCTATGCTTCAAGTAAAGCTTCACACCGAGTTTTCTCAGTTCGTCGTGCACCGGCTGGGTCAGTTCGGCATCGTAGGCCGGCAGGATGCGTTCCTGCGCTTCCACCACGCTGACCTCGGCGCCGAGCTTGCGATAGGCAATGCCCAGCTCCAGGCCGATGTAGCCACCGCCGACCACAATCAAGCGCTTGGGCACGGAGGTCGGCACCAGGGCTTCGGTGGACGAGATGATCGGTCCGCCAATCGGCAACATCGGCAGGTTCACGCTTTTCGAACCGGTGGCCAGCACCAGGTGCTCGCACTGGATGCGCGTGTCGCCGACATCCACGGTTTTACCGTCAACCACTTTGGCCCAGCCTTGGATGACCTGGACCTTGTTCTTTTTCAGCAGCGCGGCAACGCCGGTGGTCAGGCGATCGACGATGCCGTCTTTCCATTCGACGCTCTTGGTGATGTCCAGCGTCGGCGCGGAAACGCTGATGCCCAGGGGCGAAAGCTGATGGTGGTGCCGGGTCTGGTGAAACTGCTCGGCGACGTGAATCAGTGCCTTGGACGGAATGCAGCCGATGTTCAGGCAGGTGCCGCCCAGGGATTGGCCTTCTACCAGGATGGTCGGGATGCCCAACTGGCCGGCACGGATCGCTGTCACATAACCGCCGGGGCCGCCGCCGATGATCAGCAGCGTGGTGTTCAAAGTTTGCATGGTGCTCTCCAACAAAAATCAGTCCACAAACAAGGTAGCGGGTTGTTCGAGCAAGCCACGGATGGCCTGGATGAATAGCGCCGCGTCCATGCCGTCGACCACGCGGTGATCGAAGGAGCTGGAGAGGTTCATCATCTTGCGGATCACGATCTGGCCTTTGATCACCATTGGCCGTTCGACGATCTTGTTCACGCCGACGATCGCCACTTCCGGCAGGTTCAGCACCGGCGTGCTGACGATGCCGCCCAAGGCGCCAAGGCTGGTCAGGGTGATGGTCGAGCCGGACAGTTCATCGCGGCTGGCCTTGCCGTTGCGCGCAGCGTTGGCCAGGCGAGCGATTTCCGCCGCGCTGTCCCACAGGCTGCGAGCTTCGGCGTGACGTACCACCGGTACCATCAGGCCGACATCGCTCTGGGTCGCGACGCCCACATGCACCGCGCCGAGGCGGGTGATGACCTGGGCTTCGTCGTCGTAGCGAGCGTTCATTTGCGGGAAGTCGCGCAGGGCGACGACCATGGCGCGGACCAGGAACGGCAGCAAAGTCAGCTTGCCGCGGGTCGCACCGTGTTTTTCATTGAGGTGCGCGCGCAGCTCTTCCACGGCGGTGACGTCGATTTCTTCGACATAACTGAAGTGGGCGGCACGCTGGGTGGCGTCCTGCATGCGCTGGGCGATCTTGCGGCGCATGCCGATCACCGGGATCTGCTGTTCATCGATACGTTGGGCGTAAGCAGCCGCCACCGGTGCCGAAGCGTTCGACTGACCCTGGGCCAGGTAGGCGTCGAGGTCTTCATGCAGTACGCGGCCGGCGGGGCCGGTGCCACGCACCAGGCGCAATTGAATGCCGAGGTCCAGCGCATGCTTGCGCACGGCCGGGGAGGCCAGCGGACGCTCATCGGCTGCGCGAGCCACCATCGGGCCCTGGCAGACGGCAGCTTTCGGCGATGGGGCAGCGACCGGTTTGCTTTCAACCACGGTTTCAACTTTGGCTGCGGCCACCGGGGCTTCTTTAACAGGTGCCGGTTGCGCCGACTCCTTAACGTTGCCCGCGCCTTCGACTTCAATGCTGATCAGCACACTGCCGACCGCCATGACTTCGCCCGGCTGTCCGCCGAGAGCGATGACCTTGCCATGCACTGGCGACGGGATATCGACCATCGCCTTGTCGGTCATCACATCGGCCAGTACCTGATCTTCGACGACCATGTCGCCGACCTTGACGTGCCATACCGACAATTCAACTTCTGCAATGCCTTCACCAATGTCTGGCATTTTAATGACGTGCGTGCCCATTCAAACCTCCATGACCCGTTTCAACGCCGCGCCCACTCGGGACGGACCTGGGAAATACGCCCACTCTTGCGCGTGCGGGTAAGGGGTGTCCCAACCGGTGACGCGTTCGATCGGCGCTTCCAGGTGATGGAAGCAATGTTCCTGCACCAGCGACACCAGTTCGGCGCCGAAGCCGCAGGTGCGTGTGGCTTCGTGCACCACCACGCAACGGCCGGTCTTTTTCACCGACTTGACGATGGTTTCCAGGTCCAGCGGCCACAGGCTGCGCAGGTCGATGACTTCGGCGTCGACGCCGCTTTCTTCAGCAGCGACTTGCGACACGTACACGGTGGTGCCGTAGGTCAGCACGGTGACGTCCTTGCCCGGACGGGTGATCGCAGCGACGTCCAGCGGCACGGTGTAGTAGCCATCCGGCACTTGCGCGGCGGGGTGCTTCGACCACGGGGTTACCGGGCGGTCGTGATGGCCGTCGAACGGGCCGTTGTACAGGCGTTTTGGCTCGAGGAAGATCACCGGGTCATCGTTTTCGATGGAGGCAATCAAAAGGCCCTTGGCGTCGTACGGGTTGGACGGCATCACCGTGCGCAAACCGCAGACCTGGGTGAACATCGCCTCGATGCTCTGGCTGTGGGTCTGGCCGCCGTAGATGCCGCCGCCGCAAGGCATGCGCAGGGTCATCGGCGCGGTGAACTCGCCGGCCGAGCGATAACGCAGGCGGGCGGCTTCGGAAATGATCTGGTCGGAGGCCGGGTAGACGTAGTCGGCGAACTGGATCTCGGCCACCGGACGCAGGCCGTAGGCGCCCATGCCCACGGCGACACCGACGATGCCGCTTTCGGAGATCGGCGCGTCGAACACCCGGGAGGTGCCGTACTTGTTCTGCAGGCCTTCGGTGCAGCGGAACACGCCGCCGAAGTAGCCCACGTCCTGGCCGAAGACCACGACGTTGTCATCACGCTCAAGCATCACATCCATGGCCGAGCGCAGGGCCTGGATCATGGTCATGGTGGTCGTGGTCATGGCGGTTTCCAGCTCGATATTGTTGTTGTGATCGTTCATGTCAGATCCCCAACTCTTGGCGCTGGCGCTTCAAGTGCTCCGGCATCTCTTTGTAGACGTCTTCGAACATGGTCGCGGCGCTCGGAATCTGGCCGCCGGCGAGGGTGCCGTACTGTTCGGCTTCTTTCTGTGCGGCGATCACTTCGGCTTCCAGCTCGGCGCTGACCGCGGCGTGCTCCTCTTCGGACCAGTGACCGGTCTTGATCAGGTGCTGCTTGAGGCGTGCGATCGGATCACCCAGGGGGAAGTGGCTCCAGTCATCGGCGGGACGGTATTTCGACGGATCATCGGAGGTCGAGTGCGGGCCGGCGCGGTAGGTGACCCATTCGATCATGGTCGGGCCGAGGCCACGGCGCGCACGTTCGGCAGCCCAGGCCGAGGCGGCGTAGACCGCATAGAAATCGTTGCCGTCGACCCGCAGGGAGGCAATGCCGCAACCGACGCCGCGCCCGGCGAAGGTGGTCGCTTCACCACCGGCAATCGCCTGGAAGGTGGAGATCGCCCACTGGTTGTTGACCACGTTGAGGATCACCGGCGCACGGTACACGTGGGCGAAGGTCAGGGCGGTGTGGAAGTCCGACTCGGCGGTGGCGCCGTCGCCGATCCAGGCCGAGGCGATTTTGGTGTCGCCCTTGATCGCCGAGGCCATGCCCCAGCCCACGCCCTGGATGAACTGGGTGGCGAGGTTGCCGGAGATGGTGAAGAAACCGGACTCCTTGACCGAGTACATGATTGGCAACTGACGTCCCTTGAGCGGATCGCGCTCGTTGGACAGCAGCTGGCAGATCAGGCCGACCAGCGGCACGTCGCGGGCCATCAGGATGCTTTGCTGGCGGTAGGTCGGGAAACACATGTCGTCGATGTTCAGGGCCAGGGCCTGGGCGCTGCCGATGGCTTCTTCGCCAAGGCTCTGCATGTAGAACGACATCTTTTTCTGACGCTGGGCGACCACCATGCGGTTGTCGTAGATGCGGGTCTTGAGCATGGCACGCATGCCCTTGCGCAGGATCTCGCTAGAGACGCCTTCGGCCCAGGGACCGAGGGCATTGCCCTGGTCGTCGAGCACGCGAATCAGGCCACGGGCCAGGTCAGCCGTGTCAGCCGGTTCAACGTCGATTTGGGGTTTGCGCACCGTGCCGGCATCGGTCAGATGCAGGTAGGAGAAGTCGGTTTTACAGCCGGGACGGCCCGAGGGTTCGGGGACGTGCAGGCGCAGCGGTTCATACGCTTGGGTCATGGCTTCTACGCTCGATCTTGTGAATTTCTTGTAGTGAGCTGACAGATTTCGTTCGGTAGAAGAAATCTTGTCCTACAACAATCATAGGCCCGCCGAAGAAGAATATTTCTCTCTGTTTCGTTGCGCTGAAGATCATTTGCAGATAAAAAACCTGCATAAACATAAAAAACAGGTGTTTTTATCTCATGCGCAAACTGGACCGTACCGATATCGGCATTCTCAACAGCCTTCAGGAGAACGCGCGCATCACCAACGCCGACCTGGCGCGTTCGGTGAACCTGTCGCCGACGCCGTGTTTCAACCGGGTCAAGGCCATGGAAGAACTGGGGGTGATTCGCGAGCAAGTGACTCTGCTGGACGCCGACCTGCTGGGGCTGCATGTGAACGTGTTCATTCACGTCAGCCTGGAGAAACAGGTGGAGGAGGCGTTGCAGCATTTCGAAGAGGCGATTTCCGATCGTCCCGAGGTGATGGAGTGCTACCTGATGGCAGGCGACCCGGACTATCTGATCCGGGTGCTGGTGCCGACCATTCAGTCGCTGGAGCGTTTCATGATGGACTTTCTGACCAAGGTGCCGGGGGTAGCGAACATCCGTTCGAGCTTTGCGCTCAAGCAAGTGCGGTACAAGACCGCGCTGCCGTTACCGGCCAATGGGTTGACGCTGGATAAATAAGGATTGGCGGTGTCACTGCTTTTACTGACGCAATAAGTCACAGCTGTACAACGCCGTTCTACAGTTTGAGCTTGTATTTGTGTGGTGCAGTTTTCTTTAAGTTTTGCTCTCCACTATTGATTAACTAGAGTGAAACATAATGAAGCCTGTATTAGATAAAATTGCTTTGGCCTACTCGCTGGACGTCAATCCAGATGATCTGGATGATTACGGAAATATAAAAGAATATGTTCCTCCTGTTTTTGAGCCCTTTGTCGAGGACATGGGTGGAGCTGATTTGATGGATATCCAGGCCGCTCTGGACGGAGGGCCGGGTCCATCTGCCCTGGAGAGCGATATTGGAATTACCGCCGGTTGGTGCCCGAACGGGAGCTGGAGTGGCGGGATATGCAAACCCTACAATAACATTCGTAACCACTGGATGCGCGCGCACGGTGTTGTCAACAATTTGCCGATTCATATGGCGATTCTACCCGGTACTCACAATTCAGCTTTCGATAAACAAGCAAAGTATGTCCCTAGTCTGGAGGTATGTCAGGACGTCGCGCCGTACCATCAATTGACTGCCGGTATTCGAGTGCTGGATCTCAGGGTTCAACATTATTCGGGATACCTGGTTGGTGATCCACGACGTTATTCGATTTTTCATTCGACAAACAACGGGCGAACGGTCCAGGGCGATGTTCTCGATGCTGTGCGCATGTTTCGTCAAAACTCTGAAGGGGACACTAAACGCGAGATCGTGATTCTGAATTTTCATCAGTTCAGGAATTTTACGGCCGCAGCCCATCGTGAACTAGCTGGAATAATAAAGTCCTATTTGGGCGAATCGATCATATCGCCTGTGTATCGAGATCTGACGGTGTCGCAAATATGGGCGTTGCCAAACTATAAAAATGTCGTCATTTCATACAACGCCGATCCCAGGGATGCGCTTTTTTGGAACGGCGTCAATCAACGCTGGATAGGCTCGGATACACCGTCGAATGGTGAGCTAAAAGCGTTTATTGACCGGGTCGGCAATGAAACCAAACCCTTTGGTGAGTTGCGGGCAATTCAAGCCCATCGCATGACTTTTCCATTCGATGGCGCCAAAGATATTTCGGGCTCGTTGATGTCATGGTTTGCTGCCGGCTCCGCCAGCCATCCGATCATGAAGTACTACATCATCAATTGCGATTGGTCGTTACGGCATCGCCTGGTGGACAACATCATCTTTTCCAACCAGTTCCGCAGCCGAGCGTTGGGCATTCCTGATGTTGTACAGGCCAGCCCGACGAGCATTGGCGTTCAAGGCATGCCAAGCGCCCGGCATATGATCTTGCAGATCGATGACGCGCACTGGACTGAAACAGTGGCGCTGCCGCCGATTCTTGATGAAGAGCCACACCGGTTGCTGGTTTGCTCGGATGCGGACGCCGAATGTGAGCTGGATCTGCGTGGCAGTGATGTTCCGCTGCCTGGCGTCCGTCTATCGAAGGGGGAGGTGGTTGCCCTGGTGTGTCTTGATGGCTCGCGCCAATGGGCGTTGCAGGTGCGCGAATGCTCGCCGAATGAGCACGGACATGTGATTGCGGCGCCTTGCGACGGCGAGAAATTTATTCGCTATACATTGTCGGTCGGCAATTACGCGCCGTTGGTGTACTTGCCGGCGGAAGCTCCCGCCAACAGTGTGGTGCTGATCGTGTGCGATGCACTCTATACCACCCGAATCGGCCACTCCCAGGGCACGGATGAACTTGAACATGTCATCTCTGCCGGTCAGGTTCTAGCGTTTACCTACAGCACGGCGTCCCGGCAGTGGCACAAGCAGGAGGTGCTGCCCGGCAGTCACAACTGATTGATCGGAATCTTCAAGTAAGTCACACCATTGTCTTCCGCGGGCGGCAAGTTCCCCGCCCGCACATTCACCTGGATCGCCGGCAGCAACAGTGTCGGCATCCCCAACCCCGCATCGCGCCGGGTGCGCATTTGCACAAAGGCCTTTTCGTCGATGCCGTCTCGCACGTGGATATTGCTTTTGCGCTGTTCACCCACGGTAGTCATGCATTGGGACACGCGTCCCTCGGGCGGATAGTCGTGGCACACGTAGAGGCGCACGCTGGCGGGGAAGGCCAGCAGTTTCCGGATCGAGGCAAACATCTGGTTGGCATTGCCACCGGGGAAGTCACATCGGGCAGAGCCGACGTCGGGCATGAACATCGTATCGCCCACCAGAATCACATCACCGTCGATCAGGTAAGCCATGTCCGCCGGGGTATGGCCAGGCACGTGCAGGGCGGTCGCCTTGAGGTTGCCGATCATGAACGATTCGTCGGGGGCGAACAGGTGGTCGAACTGGGAACCGTCGACGTGAAAGGAAGGCTCCAGATTGAACAGCGCCTTGAACACGTCCTGGACCTTGCTGATCGATTCGCCAATGGCGATTTTTCCGCCAAGCTCCCTGCGCAGATACGGCGCGGCGGACAGGTGATCGGCATGGGCGTGGGTTTCCAGCAGCCATTGCACTTGCAAGTGGCGGGCGCGAACGAAGGCGATGATCCTGTCGGCCTGGGTGGTCGCGGTACGCCCGGAGGCCCCGTCGTAGTCGAGCACCGGGTCGACAATCGCACACTGCCCGCCATCAGCCTCGTAGACCACGTAGCTGTAGGTCGAGGAGGCGGGGTCGAGGAAAGCTTCAATCAGCGCGGGCATGGACACGAACCTGTGCAGGGGTAGAAAAGTCGGACGACGGAAAGTCAGCCATGGGTTGCAACACTTTATGTAAAGACATAATGTTCGCAGCTTAAGTGACGTTGAAGGCATCCTGCAAATGCAATCCAGTCTGACCGAATGTGAAGTCGCCCAACTGCGCGCATCGGCCTCCAAGGCCTGTGCGCTGCTCAAGGCCCTGGCCAATGAGGATCGCCTGTTGATCCTGTGCCAGCTGACCCAGGGCGAACGCAACGTAGGCGAACTGGAAAAAATGACCGGCGTACGCCAACCGACCCTGTCCCAGCAATTGGGGATCCTGCGCGATGAAGGACTGGTCGCGACCCGTCGTGAAGGCAAGTACATTTTTTACGGTCTCGCCAGCCACGAAGTGATCCAGGTGATGAAAACCCTCTCCGGGCTTTACTGCGGGGCCGTGCTTAAAAGCTGGGTTCAGCCCTGATGCCAGCCAACTCAACATAACCCTGTGGGAGCGGGCTTGCTCGCGAAGGCGGTGTGTCGGCCAACGTTTATGTCTACTGACACAATGCTTTCGCGAGCAAGTCGAATCGTCGCACCGCCGCTCCCACATTGGTTTTGTGTATTGACTAGAAAAATCCTTGCGTGCAGCAAAAGGAACAAGCAATGAACGATCAACACTGGGGCCCATCCATCAGTGCAGATATCGTGGTCATCGGCGGCGGCACCGCAGGCATCGGCCTGGTCGCCAGCCTGCTCAAGCGTAGCCCGCAGCTGAACATCACTGTGATCGAACCCGACTCCCGGCACTACTATCAACCGGCCTGGACGCTGGTCGGCGGCGGTGCCTACAACGTGGAAAACACCGTGCGGCCGATGGCGTCGGTGATGCCACGCGGGGCCCATTGGCTGCAGGCTGCCGTGACGGGCATCGATCCCGACAAGTGCCAACTCACCCTCGGTGACGGGCGCACGGTCAGCTATCAAAACCTGGTGGTCTGCCCCGGCCTGCGCCTGGCCTGGGAGAAAATCGAAGGCCTGGAGGGCACCCTCGGCCAGCATGGTGTGACCTCCAATTACAGCTATCGACACGCGACCTACACCTGGGACCAGGTGCGGAAATTGCGCGGCGGCAAGGTGCTGTTCACCCAGCCGGGCATGCCGATCAAGTGTGCCGGCGCGCCACAAAAGGCGCTGTACCTGTCCTGCGATCACTGGAACAAGACCGGTGTGCTGAACAACATCGAGGTCGAGTTCAATCTTGCCGGCGCGGCGCTGTTCGGAGTGCCGACCTTTGTCCCGCCGCTGATGAAATACATCGAGAAGTACAAAGCCCGGTTGGCGTTCAACTCGAATCTGGTCAAGGTCGACGGCCCGGCGAAAACCGCGTGGTTCGACGTCAGGGATGCCGATGGCAATGTCACCCGCCAGGCAAAGACCTTTGACCTGCTGCATGTCGTTCCGCCTCAGGTGGCCCCGGATTTCGTTGCCCGCAGCCCGCTGGCAGACGCCGCCGGCTGGTGCGAGGTCGATCCCCACAGCCTGCAGCATCCGCGTTATCCCGGCGTCTTTGCGCTGGGTGATATCTGCGGCACCACCAATGCAAAAACCGCCGCGGCGGCGCGCAAGCAGATCGTGGTGGTGGCCGAAAACCTGTTGGCCTGGCGCAAGCAACAGCCGCTGCCGCTGAAGTACGACGGCTATGGCTCCTGTCCGCTGACGGTGGAGAAGGGCAAGGTGATCCTTGCCGAGTTCGGGTACGCGGGCAAGTTGCTGCCGACCTTTCCCCTTGACCCGACGACCCCGCGCCGCTCGGCGTGGTGGCTGAAGGCGACACTGCTGCCGTGGTTCTACTGGAACGGCATGCTCAAGGGCCGCGAGTGGCTGACACGTGTGACCAAGGTCGACTGAGAACTCCCTATGTTGCTGGCAAGTCTGTTTGGTGTAGTGATGGGGTTGGTGCTCGGCTTGACTGGCGCCGGCGGCGGAATCCTTGCGGTCCCGGCCCTGGTGTTGGGGTTGGGCTGGAGCATGACCCAGGCCGCTCCGGTGGCGTTGTTCGCGGTGGGCAGTGCGGCCGCGGTCGGCGCCATCGACGGCTTGCGCCATGGCCTGGTGCGTTATCGCGCGGCGCTGCTGATCGCCGCGCTCGGTGCGGTGTTTTCGCCGGTGGGCATCTACTTTGCCCATCAGTTGCCGGAAAAAATCCTGATGATCCTGTTCAGCCTGCTGATGGTCGTTGTGGCCGGGCGGATGTTGCGCCGCGAGCGCAAGGATGCGGGCCCCAGCGATCACGGTCAGGCCAACTGGGGCCAGAAGAACTGCATGCTCGATCAACAGACCGGGCGCTTTTCCTGGACCGCCAAATGCACCGCGACCCTCGCCGCGCTCGGGGCCGTGACTGGCGTGGTCTCGGGATTGCTGGGGGTGGGCGGTGGCTTTCTGATCGTCCCGGCCTTCAAGCAACTGACCGATGTGCAGATGCGCGGGATCGTTGCCACGTCGCTGATGGTGATCAGCCTGATTTCGGCGATCGGCGTGATCGGCGCCTTCCATGCCGGGGTGCGCATCGATGGTTTTGGCATCGCCTTCATCGTCTCCAGCATCGTTGGCATGATCATCGGCCGCAAGCTCTGCGCCCGGGTGCCGGCGCGGGCGTTGCAAGTCGGTTTCGCCAGCATCTGCGTCGTGGTCGCCGCCTACATGCTGTTTCGGGCCAACGCCTAGCCGGTATCGGTTCCTGTGGACGCCACCGGGGTCCACAGGCCTACATCCTAAGTGGCGAGCCTCGCCGACCGGCGGTCTTACGCCATGGTGCTCACGCACCGCCGGCCCATCCAAAGCAGCTGCAAACCAGCCCCAAGGCAGCGTATGGCGCCGCTCGTCAGGTTTCGATAATCGCCTCCGACACTCAGTCCCCGTTTCGGAGCGCGCCATGCACAACAATAAGAACGTCACGCATCGTTTTCTGCCTGCCTTTATCGCCAGCCTGTCTGCCCTTGGCCTGAGCCAGGTGGCCGAGGCAGACATCATGCTGTACGACAAGGACCAGACCACGTTCTCCACCGACGGCTACATCAACGCCTTCTACGTGAACAGCGATGTCGACCGCGCCGGCGATCAGTTCGACCGTCGACAGGCGCGGGTCAAGATGGGCTTTTTGCCCAACTACCTGGGGTTCAACATGGGCAAGCAGGTAGACGACCTCAAGCTCGGTGCCCGTGCCTCGTTCTGGGTCACCATCAACGACAGCGAAACCAACGGCACCGACACCGCCATCGATGTGCGGCAGTTCTTCGGCACCGTGGCCAACCCGGAATGGGGCGAAGTGCTGATCGGCAAGGACTTCGGCCTGTTCGCCCGTTCCAACATCCTGCTCGACGAAATGCTTGCCGGTTATGGTCAGGTCAGCGATACGTTGGGGCTGGTGGATGGCGGCGGGGTGTCGTTCGGCAACATCGGCACCGGTTACCCGTATCCGTTCCCGACCTCGCAGATCACCTATCGCACCCCAGTGATGGACGGTCTGCGCGTGGCGGTCGGCATCATGGACCCGGTGGACACCAACGACAGCAGCCCGACGGGCAAGGCCTACCAGGAAAACCCGCGTACCGAGAGTGAAGTCACCTATCAGTTCGACCTGGCCGGGGCCAAGATCTACAGCTGGGTCAACGGCAGCTACCAGACCTCGGACAACACCGATTCCACGGTCGATACCGTCACCTCCAAGGGTGTCGGTTATGGCGTGCAGGCGAAGATGGGCGGCTTGTCCCTCACCGGATCCGGCTTCCAGGCCAAGGGTATCAACCCGTTTTTCACCAACAATGCCGGCGAGCCGACCCTGCGCAACGTCGACAGCGACGGCTACCTGATGCAGGGTTCCTACAAGCTGGGCAAGAACCGCCTGGCGTTGTCCTACGGCAAGACCAATGACGATGGCAATGGCGTGGTCGGCAGCGGCGCGGACTACGAGACTCGCGGTATCGCTTTGTTCCATGACGTGAACGACAACCTCAAGCTGGTGGCCGAGTACAACCAATTCGAAATCAACGGCCACGACACCGACGAGCAGAACGAAGACACCGACACCTTCGCAGTGGGTGCGGTGCTGACCTGGTAACCCCGGGAGGTGGCCCTGGCCGTGCGCATCGCGGCCAGGGTCGCCACCCGTCTCATCCCATCGAAGCGGCTACCCGCTACCCAAGTAGCATTCGTCGCACCCCACGGACTTCGTACACTCGTGCCTCATACACACGCACCCGCGGGAGGTAAGGATGCAGCAGAGCGAAGGCGTCGTCAGTGCAATGTCCCAGGCCACCGATGCCCGGCAGGTCGCGCAGGAACTGGCACGCCAGTTGTTGCATCCGCACCTGGGGTTCGTGCTGTTCTTCTGTTCCGCCGAGTACGACTTGCAGGCGCTGGGCCAGGCCTTGCAGCAAAGCTTCGGCGGCATTCGCCTGGTGGGCTGCACCAGCGCCGGGGAAATCACCCCCCTGGGCTACGGGCGCAATTGCGTGACGGCGGTGGGTTTCGATCACCGGCACTTTTCCATTGCGATCGAGCTGATCGACCAGATGGAGCACTTCAGCCTGATCGACGCCCAGCAAATGGTCGAGCGCCTGGTCAGTGGTTGTCGCAGCAACACCCTGGCGCCGATCAAGGGCAACAGCTTTGCCCTGACCCTGCTCGATGGCCTGTCCAGCCGCGAGGAAATGGTCCTGGCGGCCTTGAGCGCGGCACTGGGCGACATTCCGCATTTCGGCGGTTCGGCCGGCGACGACAACTACCTGACCCATACCCATGTGTACTTCGATGGCGAATTCCACAGCGGCGCGGCCGTGGTGGTGCTGGTCAATACCTGGCTGGATTTCGAAGTGTTCACCACCCACCACGTGCTGCCCCGCGCCGAGAAGCTGGTGGTCACCGGGGCCGACAGCGCCTTGCGCCGGGTCTTCGAACTCAATGCCGAGCCGGCTGCCGAGGAGTACGCCCGGCACATCGGCGTGCCGGTGGCGCAGCTCGATCACCGGGTTTTCGCCGCGCACCCGTTGGCGGTGCGGATCAACCAGCAGTACTACGTGCGGGCCATCCAGCAGGTGCATCCGGACCTGAGCCTGAGTTTCTACTGCGCCGTGGAAAACGGCATCGTCCTCACCGCCATGACCCCGGGGCCGATGCTGCCGAACCTGCAGAGCCTGTTCGAGGGGTTGCAGGAGCGCCTGGGCGATTTGCTGCTGACCATCGGTTGCGACTGTTTCCTGCGGCGTCTGGAACTCGAAGACGACGGCAGTCTTGATCAGATCGGCGCGTTTTTGCGTGAGCAACGGGTGATGGGTTTCAACACCTACGGAGAACAGTTCAATGGCATGCACATCAACCAGACCTTCACCGGCGTTGCCATTGCCCGCGGCCGTGCCCCGGGACATCGCTGAGCTGCAGGCCGAACTGGCCAGGCTGCGCCTGGAAAACCATAAACTGCAGCGCATCAATGGCGCGCTGATCGAACGGGTCGAGTCCGGGGGGACTCGCGGCAACGATCCGTACGCGGCATTCCAGCATTCGGTGGTGCTGGCCGAGCAAGTGCGCGAACGCACCGATGCCCTGAACCAGGCCATGGCTGAACTCAAGGCCGGTAATCATCTGCTCAGCGAAGCCCGCCTGCGCGCGGAAACCGCGCATCAACACCTGATCGATGCCATCGAAAGCATTTCCGACGCCTTCGTGTTGTTCGACGCCGACCAGCGCATCGTGCTGTTCAACAGTCGCTTCAAGGCGTTCTGGAGCAACAGCCGGGTGCGGATCAATGCCGGCATGCGCCTGACCGAGGTCAAGCGGCTGATGATGAACAACGCCCTGTTCACCGAAGAGCCTCGCGGGCACGCCGACGAAAACCTGCTTTACCGTCTGCAGAACGGGCGTTGGCTGCAAGTCAGCGAGCGGCCGACCCAGGAAGGGGGGCGGGTGATTCTGTTCACCGACATTACCGACGTCAAACTCAGCGAAACCATGCGCCGCGAGCAGGCGGTGGCGCAGAAGTCGCACCTGTTGCAACGGGCGGTCGACAACCTGTCCCAAGGGGTGGCGATGGTCAGCGCCGAGGGCATCCTGGAATTGTGGAACCGGCGCTTCCTGGAATTGAGCGGCCTGGCGCCGGTGGCGGCCCATCGCCCTTTTGCCGAAGTGATCGCCGACAGCGAGTTGAACCTGCTGACCCCTGCCAGTCGCGACGGCAACGGGCGACCGGTCCGCGAATGCGAGCAGCGCCTGTACGATGGCCGGGTCCTGGAAATCCGCACCCATCCGTTGCCCACCGGCGGTTTCGTCAACACCTTCACCGACATTACCGAGCGCTACCAGCATGCCGAAGCGCTGAGTGAAAGCGAACACTGGATCCGCCTGATCACCGATCACGTACCGGCATTGATTGCCTACCTCAATGCCGACCTGGTCTACGAGTTCACCAACAAGGTCTACGAGGAGTGGTACTGCTGGCCCCGCGGCGTGATGCTCGGCCAGAGCCTGCGTGAAGTGCACAGCGAACAGCATTACCAGCGCCTGGAGTCCTATGTGGCCAGGGCACTGGCCGGCGAGAGCGTGACCTTCGAGTTCGCCGAAACCAACGTCAACAATCAGGAGCGCTACATGCTGCGCTCCTATGTGCCCAACCGTCTGGCCAGTGGCGAGGTGGTGGGGATTTTCGTGCTGATCCGCGACATCACCGAACGCCGCCGCACCGCCGAGGCGCTGCATCAGGCGTATCAGAACCTTGAGCTGCGGGTACGCGAGCGCACGGCGGAGTTGACCACCCTCAACGACCAGTTGCTGCGCGAGATCGATGAGCGGCGCCTGGTCGAGTCACGCTTGCGCGAAGCCAAGCAGGAAGCCGAGCAAGCCAACCTGTCGAAAACCAAGTTCCTCGCCGCCGTCAGCCACGACCTGCTGCAACCGCTGAATGCGGCGCGATTGTTCACCAGTGCCTTGCTGGAACGCCGAGAGCCGATGTCCAGCGAGATTCTGGTACGCAACGTGAGTAATTCCCTGGAAGACGTGGAGAACCTGCTCGGCACCCTGGTGGATATTTCCAAGCTCGATGCGGGGGTGATCAAGGCCGACATCGCGCCGTTTGCCCTCAGTGAACTGCTGGACAACCTGGCCGCCGAATACACCCAGGTGGCGCGCAGTGAAGGCCTGCAACTGCACTTCATCGGCTGTTCGGCGCTGGTGCGCAGCGACATCCAGTTGCTGGCGCGGATTCTGCGCAACCTGCTGAGCAACGCGATTCGCTATACCTACAGTGGTCGCGTGGTGCTCGGTTGCCGGCGGCATCATCAGTGCCTGACGATCGAAGTCTGGGACAGCGGCATGGGCATTGCCGAGCATCGCCTGGAGGAGATTTTCCAGGAATTCAAGCGCGGCGATGTGCAGCGACCGGATCAGGATCGCGGACTGGGCCTGGGCCTGGCGATCGTCGAGAAAATTGCCGGCATCCTCGGGCATCCCATTCATGTGCGCTCGTGGCCGGGCCGGGGTTCGATGTTCTCGGTCGAAGTACCCTTGAGCGCCACCGCGCCGACACCGCCGCCGACGCTGCAGATGAGCGAGCCGATGCTTGAGCGCCTGCGGGGTGCCAGGATATGGGTGCTGGACAATGACGCGACCATCTGTGCCGGCATGCGCACCTTGCTGGAGGGGTGGGGGTGTCGGGTGGTGACGGCGCTGTCGGAGGAGGACCTGGCACGGCAAGTGGACAACTACCGCGCCGAGGCCGACCTGCTGATCGCCGACTATCACCTGGATAACGATCAGAACGGTGTCGATGCGGTGGCCCGGATCAATGCCCGTCGTGCCTCACCGATCCCGGCGATGATGATCACGGCCAACTACAGCAATGAGCTCAAGCAGCAGATCCGCGAGCTGGGCCACACCCTGATGCACAAGCCGGTGCGGCCGATGAAACTGAAGACGGCGATGAGTCATTTGCTTGGCCCATCCAGATAACATCGAACCTGTGGCGAGGGAGCTTGCTCCCGCTGGGTCGCGAAGCGGCCCCCTGCAAACACCCAAATACACCGGGTCGCCTGGATTTACGACTGCTTCGCAGCCGAGCGGGAGCAAGCTCCCTCGCCACAGATACATCTTTCAGACTTGGGCTGGGGCAGTTAGCGCCGCAGATAAGACCCGAAATCAATATCCCCGGCACTCAGGATCGCCTGCACCCGGTTGTGCACGTTGAGCTTGCGCAGGATTGCCGAGACGTGGGCCTTGACCGTGGTCTCGGCGATTTCCAGGGTGTAGGCGATCTGCTTGTTCGATTCGCCCTTGGTCATGCGCTCCAGCACTTGCAGTTGCTTGCGGGTCAGGGCCTGGAGCAGTTCGGGCGGGAAGCTCGGGGTGTCGTTCATCCGCCGGTGGGTGCTGCTTTTGGCGGTGCGGATGATGTCCGGGGGCAGGTAGACATTGCCATTGAGAATCTGCTGGATCGCATCGGTCATCTGGGCGCGGGGTGACGATTTGGTGATGAAACCCACCGCGCCGTAGGTGATGGCTTGCAGCACGATCTGTTTGTCCTGCTCGGCGGAAACAATCACCACCGGAATGGTCGGCGCTTCGTTGCGCAGGTTGATCAGGCCATTGAGCCCGTGCATGCCGGGCATGTTCAGGTCGAGCAGGATCAGGTCCAGGTCGTCGTGTTCCTGGGTCAGGGCCAGGGCGCTGTCCAGGTCGGCGGTTTCCATCACTTCGCTGCCGGCAAAACCGTCGCTGATGACGTTGTGAATGGCTTCACGAAACAGCGGGTGATCGTCGGCAATCAGGATTTTGTACATGGCCTTTCACCTCATTATTTTGATTATGGTGTGGCAACAACACGCACGCGTAAAGCTCAGGGAAAGGGTTCGGGCCGGGCAGGCGAAACCGGCAGGTTGGCCGCTTGCCAGGCGTCCAGGCCATCGCGATACCAATACAGAGTCTTATAGCCCATGGTGGCTGCGCGCTTGACCGCATTCCAGCTCAACCAGCAGTCGGAGCGGCAATAGAAGACCAGCGGTTGGGTCGGGTCGCCGGCGGTCAGCTTTTGCAGGTTGCCGGCGAAGTAGTCCTGCCATTGCGGCGTCAGGTCGCCATCCCCGGTATTGGCCAGCCAATGGCTGCCGGGCAGGTTTTCATGGGGCTGGTCTTCGATGAATTGCCCTTGCAGCCACTGACGGCGGTAGACGTCGATCAGCAGTGGGCGCGGGGTTTGGCCGAGCAGGGTTTGCAGGGTGGGGGTATCGACGATGGTTGCGCCTTGCAGTTGGTCGGGCGTCGGGCTGCGGTACAGGCCGATGCGATAACCCTCGGCGGAGAACAGCGCTGTGTCGGCCTGCGCGGTGCTCAGCAGCAGGCCCAGCGACAGGGCGGCGAGAGTAGGGCGCAACAGGCAACGTCGGGCACGTGGCATGGGTTCGGTCCTTATAGTTATGGACCTATTACATGCCAGTCGGGGGGCGTTGGGAATGCGACGATAGACAGGTAAACCAGTACTAAAGTAGTAATTCTCCCTGTTCAATGAAGATCCCCCACCGGGGATTGTGGTGTTAGCTGGCTTTGCGCAAGGCAGCATGCTGCGGGTTGAAGGTCAGCACGGCGAGCAGCGCGAACAGTAGCGTCAAACCGGCGCACACCGCCAGCGCCAGCGGATTGAAGCGTTCATACAGGGCAAAACGCACCAGTTCCACCGCATGGGTAAAGGGATTCACCGCGCACAGCCAATACAGCCACTCGCTGGCCTCGCGCATCTTCCACAGCGGATACAGCGCCGATGACAGGAAAAACAGCGGGAAGATCACGAAATTCATCACCCCGGCAAAGTTCTCCAGCTGGCGGATCGCGTTCGACAGCAACAGGCCCAAGGCGCTGAGCATCAACGCCACCAGCAGCAGGGCCGGCAACGCCAGCAACAGGCCCATGGCCGGTGGCCGCACGCCGTAGACCCAGGCAATCGCCAGGAACGCATACACCTGCAACAGCGAAATCAGCGAGGTGGCCAACAGTTTGCTGCACAGCAGAAAGGTGCGGGGCAGGGGGCTGGTCAGCAGCACGCGCATGCTGCCCATCTCGCGGTCGTAGACCATCGACAGTGATCCCTGCATGCCGTTGAACAGCAGGATCATGCAGGCCAGGCCGGGAATAATGTAGACCTCGTACGGGATGTAGGTGTCGTAGGGCTCGATGATCGCGATCCCCAGCGCTGCGCGAAAACCGGCGGCGAACACCAGCAGCCACAGCAGCGGCCGCACCAGGGCGCTGAGAAACCGCGTGCGTTGCAGCACAAAGCGCAGCCATTCGCGCAGCACGATACCGCTAAAGCATTGCCAGTAAGCGTTCATTGGGCAGCTCCCGATGTTGTCAGGCGGGTGAAGGCCGAACCGAGGTCACCGCCGTGCTCCAGGCTCAGGGCATCGGCCTGTCCGCTGGCCACCAGCCGGCCTTGATGCAGGATCAGCAAGTCATCCCTGGGCTGCACTTCGTCGAGCAGGTGGGTGGTCCAGAGCACGCTGATGCGCTCCTCGCGACACAGGCTGCGGATGTGCTGGTTGAGTGCCAGGCGACTCGCCGGGTCGAGGCCGACACTGGCTTCATCGAGCAGCAACAGGCGCGGTTCGTGCAACAGGGCACGGGCAATTTCCACCCGGCGACGATGGCCGCCATTGAGTTCGCGCACCCGTTCGCGACGGCGATCGGTCAGGGTCTGACGGGCCAGTTCGGCGTCGACCCGAAGGTCGGTCTGGCGCCGGGACAGGCCATGCAATGCCGCGTGATAACGCAGGTTTTGCTCGATGCTGAGGTCCAGGTCCAGGGTGCTTTGCTGGAACACTACACCCAACTGCTTGAGTGCCGGGCGTGCCGCGCTGCGCAATGAATTGCCACCGACGCGGATCTCGCCGTGCTGCAGATCATAGAGCCGGGTGAGCAGGGCAATCAGGGTCGACTTGCCCGCGCCATTGGGACCCAACAGCGCGGCGAAACGCCCGGGTTCCAGGCTGAAACTCACCTTGCGCAAGGCCTCTCGGGCGCCGTAGGCGAAACTCAGGTCGCTGACTTCAAGGGCGTTCATGGCGTCACCACTACGCCCCAAGGGTAGCGTCCGACTTTCACCGATTTGCTGACCTTGAGGCTGTCGACATCGATCACCGAGACATCGCCGCTGACGCCGTTGGTGGCCAGCAGTTGCTTCTGATCCGGGGTGAATGCCATCTGCCAGACTCGTCGACCCACCAGCAGGTAATCGAGAATCTCGAAGGTCTTGGCATCGATCACCGCCACATGATTGGCCGGGCCCAGTGCGACGAAGCCGTACTTGCCATCGGCGCTGAGCTTGATGCCGACCGGCTGGACCTTGTCCGGGTGCACGCCCTTGATCTGGAAGTTCAGGGTCTTGAGCACGGTGCGGCTGGCCACATCGAGAATGGTCACGGTGCCGCCGATTTCCGCCGAGGCCCAGAGCTGGGCGCCATCGGGGGAGAACTCGACGAAGCGCGGGCGCTGGTCGACCAGGGTGCTGTCGGCCAGGGTCTGGGTGCTGGTGTCGATCCAGTGCAGCATGTTGGTGGTTTCGCTGGTGTTGACCGCCCACTTGCCGTCAGGGCTGACGGCCATGCCTTCGGGTTCGACACCGACGTTGATCTGGCCGAGCACCTTGGAAGTCTCGGTGTCGATCACCGTGACCAGCGCATCGTCCTCGTTGGAGACGTACAACCAGCGATTATTCGGATGCAGGGCGAATTGCTCGGGGTCTTTGCCCGAGGGCAGTTCCTTGATGATCTTGCGCGTGGCCACGTCCATCACCTGGACCCGGTCCGAGTCGCTGGCGCAGATGTACAGCAGTTTGTTGTCATGGGACAGCAGCAGGCCGCGGGGGCGCTGGCCGACGGGCAGGGTGTCGGTGACTTGCAGGGTCTGCAGGTCGATCAGGCTCAGGCTGTTGTCCTTTTCGTTGGAGACCCAGGCAGTGCTGGCAACGGCATGGCCAGCGGCGAGCAGCATGATGCAAGAGAGCAGGGTGCGGCGCATGGCGGATTCCTTGTTGTTGTGATTATCGGATCAGGGAAAACGGCAGCTGACCTCGGGTTTGTCGTAGCCCAGGCTGTCCATCTCGTTGAAGGGGTGCAAAAAGCCATCCTGGGGTGAGGTGCTGACCAGCGCCCGTGGCTGGACGATGGGAATCGGCTGGCGCAACTGGCCGTTCCACGGCCGATAGCTGAGCTTGCGGCCTTTGAATCCGTCGAGTGGCAGTTGATCGCTGATTTCAAGCGTACGGATCGCCATCGGCTCGGCCTGGCGCAGTTTGCTCACGGCGCTGGCGATGCTGCGCACGGCGATCCACGCGGCGAAATCACGGTCATTCATCCAGCGCCCGGTCAGGGCTTCGAAGCGTTTTTGCAGCTGCGCGGCGCCGTAGGTTTCCACAGTCTTGTGCCAGCCCACCGGGGTCAGGCCCTGGGTGCCGGCGACCGGGCGCGGGTACCAGGTCTGGTAGGGCACGTATTCTCCGAAGTCGCCGCGTTCATCGGCCACCAGTACCACGTCGTACTCGGCGGTCTGGGTGAACAGCGGCATGTCCGCCTGGGCGCTGCGGCGTTGGTCGTTATCGAAGCTCCAGGGTTTTTCCGCCACCAGTTGCAAGCCAAAGCGCTTGGCCCCGCGGCGCAGGGCGGCGGCATAGGCTTGATCGTCGGGCGTCGGGCCGACGATCAGCAGCGCCCGCTGCCATTTGCGCAGCACCAGAAACTGCGCCAGCGCATCGGCGAGCATCGCCCGGCTCGGCAAGGTATGCAGCACGTTCGCCAGGCAATCGGTGGTGCGCAGGCTGTCATCGGGGCTACCGGCGTTGAACAGCAGACTGTCGGGCAGTGCTGCACTCAATTGGCGCAGGCTGGTCGCGGGGGCATTGACTACAAACAGGCGCAGGCCTTGTTCATGCTGCGCCTTTGCCGCTTCGAGCAAGGCCTCGGGGCTGTCGACATTGGCGCTGACCAGGCTGTAGCCGTGGTTGAGAAAACGCCCGGTGCTGTTGCTGTCGGTGATCGCCAGTTCGGCGCCGCGCAGCCCGGCATCGGTGGGCTCGGGGATGACGTTCGACAGCAGCGGCCCGGGGTCGGGGCGATAACCCAGGTAGCCGATCCGCACCTGCAAGGGCGCTTCGCTGGCCTGGCTCTGGGTGGCCAGGCCGGCGGCGCAGGCAATCGCCAGCAGGTAGATCAGGGCGTAAGGGATGAGCGGGCGCATAGGGCACTCCATTACAGGTAGCGCCAGCTTAGGTAGCCCGTGAAGCTGAGGAAATATGCAGAAAGTACCGGTGGTGTCCATCCAGCGCCTTACTACCAAGGGACTAGGTGGCGACCACCAAAGCAGCATGGGGTGAGTGCGATACCGTTTCTAAGATGGCTGCCATAGCCTCTGCCAAGAGGTTTTGCGTGCAATCCAGAGGGCATAACAATGACAACAAGACGCAACGCCTTGCTCGTGACCGGGCTATTGGCCAGTTTGATCAGTGCAGGTTCCGTCTGGGCCCACGGCAACGTGGTGCCACAGGCCGTGGCCACCCCGGGGTTGACCCCGATCAAGGACGCCGGTGTGCAACTCGATGCCGATGGCTGGGCCGCGGTGAACCCGTATCGCACCGCCCCGGAACATGACAAGGCAGTGGAAATCGGTGCTTCTGCGTACACCCAGAACTGCGCGGCCTGTCATGGCCTGGAAGCCAAGTCCGGCGGTATCGCCCCCGACTTGCGCATGCTTGATGTCGGTGAGTCGGGCGATGAATGGTTCGCCGAACGGGTGCGCCATGGCGCGGTGCGCGACGGTCGGGTGTACATGCCGAAGATGGCCGACTACCTGAGTCAGGAAGCCCTGTGGGCAGTGCGCACTTATCTGGACACTGTGCACGTCGAGGAGTGACCCATGCGCCTGCTCGCGGTGTTGATCGGCGCTCTGTGGCTGTGCTGCCAGGCGGCGCAGGCGCAGGTTCGCAACTACGACGAAATGATCGCCGCCGGGGAGCTTAAGGTGGCGGTCTACAAGGACTTCGCCCCCTACAGCTTTGAACGCGCCGGAAAGCCCCAGGGTGTCGATGTCGAACTCGCCGAGGCCCTGGCCAAGGCGCTCGGCGTGCGCCTGACACTGATCTGGGCACCGGCCGGGGAAAAGCTCGACGACGACCTGCGCGATTACATCTGGCGTGCCAGTGCCTTGCACAACCAGCAGCTGGCCGACCTGATGATGCGCGTGCCCTACGACCGTGACTACGCGCAGAAGCGCAACGAGTTCGGCGAACTGGTCAACGGCCAAGTGGTGATGTTCGGTCCGTACCAGAACGAACAATGGCAGGTGGCCTATGACCGCCGGCGGCTGGACAAGGTCGCCAGCGTCGCGGTGTTCGAGCATCACCCGATTGGTGTCGAAGTCGACAGCGTGCCGTCGTTCTACCTGACGTCGGTGTTCAACGGCATGCTCGCTGGCAAGACCCATCACTATCCCGGCGTGCCCCAGGCGTTTGCCGGGATGAAGGCCGGCGAGGTCGACGCGGTGATGGCCATGCGCGGCGAAATCGACTGGCAGGTCCATGAAGCGGCCGACCCGCAAGTGGCACTGGCTGAGAACGCCTACCCGAACATGGGCAAGCAACTTTGGGAAATCGGCATGGCGGTGCACGAAAGCAACCGGCAACTGGCCTATGCCGTGGAAGAGGCGCTCGAAGGGCTGATCCGCGAGGGTTCGGTGAAGACCATCTACGGCCATTACGGCCTGCAGTACGACGTGCCCGAGATGTATCAATAAGGAGCAGGCGATGAAATGGCGAGGGAGTTGTCTGTTGGCCTGCTGGTTAAGCCTGGCGGCACAAGCTGGCGCTATCGATCCCGGTAAGGACCCGGTGCCATCGGTGATGTGGGCCTTCTATCAGCAGCAGTTCCTCGGTAATGCGCCGTTCGTTTTCGATGAGCGGGTCAAGTTGCTGGCGCCGCCGTTTGCCGAAGATGCCCGGCAGGTGCCGCTGGAAATCGACGCCCGGGCGTTCAAGGGCGAGGTGGTGAAAATCCTCGCCTGGGCAGAGCTGAACCCGTTGCCGAAAATCGTCGACTTCCAGCCGCTTGATTCGGTTTTGCCTTGGCTGTCGTTGCGCATTCGCATCGAACAGGCCACGCCCTTGCGCGCGGCGGTGTTGACCCGCGACGGCGTGTGGCATGTCGGTTCGACCCTGATTGATGCGGCGGGTGGCGGCTGCACCGCGCCGAGCGTGGTGCGCACGCAACCAGGCTGGGAAGAGCACATCGGCGAAGTGTTCGGCGGCCGTTACCCCCGGGGCGAATTCAGCCGTTTGCGGTTGCAGGTGGCCCATCCCATGGACAATGGCATGGTCAGCGGCATTCCGGAGTTCTTCATCAACCATGTCGAGTTGCGCGACCACAACGAGCAGGTGCTGGCCCGGCTGGCGCTGTTTCCCGCGGTCAGCGAAAACCCCAACCTGGCCTTCGACATCGAAGGAGCAGGGCAAACGCGCCTGTTAATACGGGACAACAGTGGCAATGAGTTCAATGCTTCGATCCTCTGACCCCAAGGAGCGTGACCTCATGGAGCGTGGCATGCGCTGGATCCTGTTGATGGTGCTGAGCGTCAGTCTGCCGGCCCTGGCCGATCTCGAGTACTCACTCAAGCCCCGGCAGATCGCCCGGGACACTTGGCTGCTGGAAGGCAGCACCGATAATTTTGCCAAGGCCAACGGCGGCAACATCGTCAACACCGCGTTCATCGTCACTGACCGCGGTGTGGTGGTGATCGATACCGGTCCGTCGAAGCGCTACGGCGAAGCGATGCGCAAGGCCATTGCCGCCACCACCGACAAGCCAGTGATCGAGGTCTTGCTGACCCATCATCACCCGGACCATGTGCTGGGCAACCAAGCCTTCAGCGACGTGCCGATCGGCGCCTTGGCCGGCACCACCGAGCTGTTGCACCGGCAAGGCGATGCCATGGCCGAGAATATGTACCGGATGGTCGGCGACTGGATGCGTGGCACCGAAGTGGTGATGCCTACCCAGGTGCTGACACCCGGCGTGAAAAGTTTTGGGAATCACGATCTGCGTCTGCTGAGCCTGGGTGGGCATACGGGCGCGGATCTGGCTATTCTCGACCAGCGAACCGGCGTGTTGTTTGCCGGGGACCTGGTGTTTTATCAACGGGCGCTGACCACACCCAACAGTCCAGGGCTGGCAGTGTGGCTGGCGGACATCGCGACCCTGCAAGGCTTGCCCTGGACGCAGGTTGTGCCGGGCCATGGCCCGGTGGCGAGCGACCCACAACCCTTCGAGCAAATGCGCGATTACCTGACCTGGCTCGATCAACTGATGCGCGACGGCGCCGCCAATGGCAGCGACATGGCCGAGATGATCCGCAGCCCCATCCCCGAACGTTTCGCCGGGATCAACCTGAGCCGCTACGAACTGATCCGCAGCGTCAGTCATCTGTACCCGCGCTACGAGCGTGGGCGGATGACGCGGGTGGATTCCAACGCGCAAAAGTGAGCAAACACAGACCCCTGGGGGACTTTCATCGGGCACAAAATCCGCGGCTTATCTCCCCCCACCCTGTACCAAGGAACTAGCAATCTCCTCATTGCGGGCAATTGTTGCCAGGGCGGCGGCGCTCAAGAATCTGCACCAGACCGGGAAAATTTTCCGGACATAACAAAAATCCGCAGAGGAAGCCGTCATGACCCAACCCGCACGTCGCCAGCCCTTCGTCTTGAGCCTGCTGCTCAGTGCCATGCTGTTGTCCGGCCAGGCATTGGCCGGGGTTTCCGACCAGGACATTCTCCAGGACCCGAAGAACCCGGAACAGGTCGTGACCAACGGACTCGGCGTTCAAGGGCAGCGCTACAGCCCGCTGGATATTCTCAACGTCGACAACGTCAAGGAGCTGCGCCCGGTGTGGGCGTTTTCCTTCGGCGGTGAAAAACAACGTGGCCAGCAAGCGCAGCCGATGGTCAAGGACGGCGTGATGTACATGACCGGTTCCTATTCCCGGGTGTTCGCCGTGGATGCGCGCACCGGCAAGAAACTCTGGCAATACGATGCACGCCTGCCCGATGACATCCGTCCTTGTTGCGACGTGATCAACCGCGGCGTCGCGCTGTATGGTGACCTGGTGATTTTCGGCACCCTCGACGCCAAGCTCGTGGCGCTGAACAAGGACACCGGCAAGGTGGTGTGGAGCAAGAAAGTCGCCGACCACAAGGAAGGCTACTCGATCAGTGCCGCGCCGCTGGTGATCAACGGCAAGCTGATTACCGGCGTGGCCGGTGGCGAGTTTGGCGTGGTGGGCAAGATCGAGGCCTACGACCCGAAAAACGGTGATCTGCTGTGGACCCGGCCGACGGTCGAAGGCCATATGGGCTACGTCTACAAGGACGGCAAAGCGGTGGAAAACGGCATCTCCGGCGGCGAGGCAGGCAAGACCTGGCCGGGCGATCTCTGGAAAACCGGCGGCGCGGCCCCGTGGCTGGGCGGCTATTACGACCCGGAAACCAACCTGCTGCTGTTCGGTACCGGCAACCCGGCACCGTGGAACTCGCACCTGCGCCCTGGCGACAACCTCTACTCCTCATCGCGCCTGGCGCTCAACCCGGACGATGGCACCATCAAGTGGCACTTCCAGAGCACGCCCCACGACGGTTGGGACTACGACGGCGTGAACGAGCTGGTGTCGTTCAACTACAGCGAAGGCGGCAAGGAGATCAAGGCGGCGGCCACTGCCGACCGTAACGGCTTCTTCTACGTGCTGGATCGTACCAACGGCAAATTCATCCGCGGCTTCCCGTTCGTGGACAAGATCACCTGGGCCACCGGCCTGGATAAGAACGGCCGGCCGATCTACAACGAGGCCAGCCGCCCCGGTGCCCCAGGCTCGGAAGTCAAGGGCAGTTCGGTCTTCGTGGCACCGGCGTTCCTCGGCGCGAAAAACTGGATGCCGATGGCCTACAACCAAGACACCGGGCTGTTCTATGTGCCATCCAACGAGTGGGGCATGGACATCTGGAACGAAGGCATCGCCTACAAGAAAGGCGCGGCGTTCCTCGGCGCCGGCTTCACCATCAAACCGTTGAACGAAGACTACATCGGCGTGTTGCGGGCCATCGATCCGAAAACCGGCAAGGAAGTCTGGCGCCACAAGAACTACGCGCCGCTGTGGGGCGGGGTGCTGACCACCAAGGGCAATCTGGTGTTTACCGGCACGCCTGAAGGCTTCCTGCAGGCGTTCAACGCCAGGACCGGCGAAAAGGTCTGGGAATTCCAGACCGGTTCCGGCGTGCTCGGCTCGCCCGTGACCTGGGAAATGGACGGCGAACAGTACGTCTCGGTGCTGTCCGGCTGGGGCGGCGCGGTACCGCTGTGGGGCGGTGAAGTGGCCAAGCGGGTGAAGGACTTCAACCAGGGCGGCATGCTCTGGACCTTCAAACTGCCCAAGGACCTTGTCGCCAAGCACTGATTCCGGCGACCACCACTTTGTGGTGATGAATTACCTGTGGCGAGGGAGCTTGCTCCCGCTGGGCTGCGAAGCAGCCCCCTACGTTCTCGGCCGCAACCGAGTCGTTTGGATTTACGACTGCTGCGCAGCCGAGCGGGAGCAAGCTCCCTCGCCACAAAAGCCTACTGATACCGCAGCGCCTTCTACTACCAAATAACGAGAGCCCCTCCTGCCAACGATGCATTCGTCTGGCACGCGGGGCTCTCTAGTATCGGTTCATCGCCTGTCAGTACGACAGGCATCGACCCAGACAGAGGCCCACCATGATCTACGCACAACCCGGAACCCCAGGCGCCGTCATTACCTTCAAGCCGCGCTACGGCAACTTCATCGGTGGCGAGTTTGTTGCCCCGATCAATGGCGAGTACTTCACCAACACCTCGCCGGTCAACGGTGAAGTGATCGCCGAATTCCCGCGCTCCAGCGCCGCCGACATCGACAAGGCTCTCGACGCTGCCCATGCCGCTGCCGACGCCTGGGGCAAAACCTCGGCCCAGGACCGCTCCCTGGTGCTGCTGAAAATCGCCGACCGCATCGAGCAGAACCTGGAAGTGCTGGCCGTCACCGAAACCTGGGACAACGGCAAGGCCGTGCGCGAAACCCTGAACGCCGACGTGCCGCTGGCGGCCGACCACTTCCGTTACTTCGCCGGCTGCATCCGCGCCCAGGAAGGCGGGGCTGCGGAGATCAACGAGCTGACCACGGCCTATCACTTCCATGAACCCCTGGGCGTGGTCGGGCAGATCATTCCGTGGAACTTCCCGCTGCTGATGGCCGCCTGGAAACTCGCCCCGGCCCTGGCCGCCGGCAACTGCATCGTGCTCAAGCCTGCCGAGCAAACGCCGCTGTCGATCATGGTCTTCGCCGAGCTGATCGCCGACCTGCTGCCGGCGGGCGTGCTGAACATCGTCCAGGGCTTCGGTCGCGAAGCCGGCGAGGCCCTGGCCACCAGCAAGCGCATCGCCAAGATCGCCTTCACCGGCTCGACCCCGGTGGGCGCGCACATCATGCATTGCGCCGCCGAGAACATCATCCCGAGCACCGTCGAGCTGGGAGGCAAGTCGCCGAACATCTTCTTCGAAGACATCATGAACGCGGAACCCGAGTTCATCGAAAAAGCCGCCGAAGGCCTGGTGCTGGCGTTCTTCAACCAGGGCGAAGTCTGCACCTGCCCGTCCCGGGCGCTGGTCCAGGAGTCGATCTACGAGCCGTTCATGGCCGAGGTGATGAAGAAAATCGTCAAGATCAAGCGTGGTAACCCGCTGGACACCGAGACCATGGTCGGCGCCCAGGCGTCCGAGCAGCAATACGACAAGATTCTCTCGTACCTGACCATTGCCCAGGAGGAGGGCGCCGAGCTGCTCACCGGCGGCGCGGCCGAACGTCTGGAGGGCGACCTGTCCAGCGGTTACTACATCCAGCCGACCCTGCTCAAGGGTCACAACAAGATGCGTGTGTTCCAGGAAGAAATCTTCGGCCCGGTGGTGGGGATCACTACCTTCAAGGACGAAGCCGAAGCCCTGGCCATTGCCAACGACAGCGAGTTCGGCCTCGGTGCCGGCCTGTGGACCCGCGACATCAACCGCGCCTACCGCATGGGCCGGGCGATCAAGGCCGGGCGCGTGTGGACCAACTGCTACCACCTGTACCCGGCGCACGCGGCGTTCGGTGGCTACAAGAAGTCCGGCGTCGGTCGGGAAAACCACAAGATGATGCTCGATCATTACCAGCAGACCAAAAACCTGCTGGTGAGCTACGACATCAATCCGCTGGGGTTCTTTTGATCCCTCAAGAACGACATTGAACCTGTGGGAGCGGGCTTGCTCGCGAAAGCGGAGTGTCATCCAGCAGAGATGTTGACTGGCACACCGCTTTCGCGAGCAAGCCCGCTCCCACATGGGTATGTGGGGAATTGGAAATTTGTGTCTCACCCCCTACCAAATCACCCCCGAACCTCCTTCGAAAGTAGCATTCGGGCCCTCGTCGCCCCGTGCATTAATGGCTCTACCGGAATCACCCGGGCACAAGAAGAGGAATGACCCATGTGGACTAAACCCGCGTTTACCGATCTGCGCATTGGCTTCGAAGTGACGATGTATTTCGCCAACCGTTGATTGATCACCCGGCCAGCCGATGCGTTGGCCGGGCCTGCCTTCTGGAGCATCCGCCATGCACATCCGCGTTCTCGGTTCCGCCGCTGGCGGTGGTTTCCCCCAGTGGAATTGCAACTGCCGCCAGTGCGCCGGGGTGCGCAATGGCAGCCTGCGGGCACAGCGCCGTACGCAGTCGTCGATTGCCCTGAGTGACGACGGTGTCGAGTGGGTGCTGTGTAACGCGTCACCGGACATTCGCGCGCAATTCGAGAGTTTTGCGCCGTTGCAACCGGCGCGGCGCCTGCGTGACAGCGCCATCGCCGGCATCGTGCTGCTGGACAGCCAGATTGACCATTGCACCGGTTTGCTCAGCCTGCGTGAAGGTTGCCCGCATGACGTGTGGTGCACCGAGCGCGTGCACCAGGACCTGAGCAGCGGTTTCCCGTTGTTCAACATGCTCGGACACTGGAACGGCGGATTGCACTGGCAACCGGTCGGCCTCGATCGCCAGCCATTCAGCATCGCGGCCTGCGGGCATCTGCAATTTCGCGCGGTTCCCCTGGTGAGCAACGCGCCGCCGTATTCGCCCAATCGCGGCAATCCGCAACCGGGCGACACCATTGGCTTGTTCATTGAAGACCTGCGCAACGGCGCATCGCTGTTCTATGCCCCGGGCCTTGGTCGAATCGACGATGAAGTGCTGGGCTGGATGCAGCGCGCCGATTGCCTGCTGCTGGACGGCACAATGTGGCGCGACGACGAGATGCGTATTTGCGAAGTCGGCCAGAGCCTGGGCAGCGAAATGGGGCACCTCCCGCAAAGCGGCCCCGGCGGGATGCTTGAAGTGCTGGAGGGGTTCAACCGCCAGCGCAAGGTGCTGATCCACATCAACAACACCAATCCCATTCTCGATGAAGACTCGGCCGAGCGGGCGCTGCTGGAGAGGCGGGGTATTGAAGTGGCTTATGACGGCATGAGTATTGAGCTGTAGCGGCTGGCCCCTTCGCGAGCAAGTCGGATCGCGAAGAGGCCAGTACAGGCACCGCAGAAGTTCCCGGAGAACAAAATGACTGACACCCCCATGTCCCCCACAGAATTCGAAGCCGCCCTGCGCGCCAAGGGCGCCTACTACCACATCCACCATCCCTTCCACCAAGCCATGTACGCCGGCCGCGCCAGCCGCGAGCAGATCCAGGGCTGGGTCGCCAATCGCTTCTACTATCAGATCAACATCCCCCTGAAGGACGCCGCGATTCTCGCCAATTGCCCGGACCGTGACGTGCGCCGGGAATGGCTGCAACGGATCCTCGACCACGATGGTGTCCCCGGCAGCGAGGGCGGCATCGAAGCCTGGCTACGCCTGGGCGAAGCGGTGGGGCTGGATCGCGAGCAGATCCTCTCCCAGGAACGGGTGCTGCCCGGCGTGCGTTTCGCGGTGGACGCCTACGTCAATTTCGCCCGTCGCGCGTGCTGGCAGGAAGCGGCCAGCAGTTCGCTGACCGAACTCTTTGCCCCCCAGATCCATCAGTCGCGACTCGACGCCTGGCCGACCCACTACCCATGGATCGACGCTGCTGGCTACGACTATTTCCGCACGCGCCTGAGCCAGGCGCGGCGCGATGTCGAGCATGGCTTGCGCATCACCCTGACGCACTACGTGACGGCCGAGGGGCAACAACGCATGCTGCAGATTCTGCAATTCAAGCTCGACGTGCTGTGGAGCATGCTCGATGCCATGAGCATGGCCTATGAGCTTGCGCGCCCGCCGTATCACACGGTCACCGATAACAAAGTCTGGCACCGGGGGATCGCCCTGTGAGCTTGATCAATCGCCAACAGTCACCGGCCTTGCGTCGCGGTTTTCGTCTGCAATGGGAGCCCCGTCAGGACTGCCACGTGCTGCTGTACCCCGAAGGCATGATCAAGCTCAATGCCAGTGCCGGACAGATTCTCGACCTGGTGGATGGCCAGCGCAGCGTGGCGGCGATCATCGAGCGATTGAGCGCGAATTTTCCCGGCGTACCGGGGATCGACGAAGACGTGCTGGCGTTTCTGGAGGTGGCCCATGCGCAATTCTGGATCGAGTGAGACGCTGCCCGGACCGCCGTTGTGGCTGCTCGCCGAGCTGACCTACCGCTGTCCGCTGCAGTGCCCCTATTGCTCCAACCCGCTGGATTTTGCCCGGCACGGCGAGGAACTGAGCACGGAGGAATGGATTCGTGTATTCCGTGAAGCGCGGGACATGGGCGCCGCGCAATTGGGCTTTTCCGGTGGCGAGCCGCTGGTACGCCAGGACCTCGCCGAACTGATCAAGGCCGCCCGGGACATGGGCTACTACACCAACCTGATCACCTCCGGCATCGGCCTGACCGAGCAGAAGGTGCATGACTTCAAGGTGGCCGGGCTGGACCATATCCAGATCAGCTTCCAGGCCGCCGACGAGGCGGTGAACAACATGCTCGCCGGTTCGCGCAAGGCCTTCGCCCAGAAACTCGCCATGGCCCGTGCGGTGAAAGCCCAGGGTTATCCGATGGTGCTGAACTTCGTCACCCATCGGCACAACATCGACCGGATCGCGCAGATCATCGAACTGTGCCTGGAGCTGGAAGCGGACTTCGTCGAATTGGCCACCTGCCAGTTCTATGGCTGGGCCGAACTGAATCGCGTCGGCCTGTTGCCCACCCGCGAGCAATTGCAGCGTGCCGAGCGCATCACCAACGAGTACCGCCAACGCCTTGAAGCCCAGGGCCACCCGTGCAAGCTGATCTTCGTCACCCCGGACTACTACGAAGAGCGTCCCAAGACCTGCATGAACGGCTGGGCCAACCTGTTTCTCGACATCACTCCCGACGGCACGGCCTTGCCTTGCCACAGCGCCCGGCAGTTACCAGTGCAGTTTCCCAATGTGCGCGAGCACCGCCTCTCGCACATCTGGAACGACTCGTTCGGCTTCAATCGTTTTCGCGGCGATGACTGGATGAAGGAGCCATGCCGCTCCTGCGATGAAAAGCACAAGGACCTGGGCGGGTGTCGCTGCCAGGCTTTCATGCTGACCGGCGATGCCAGCAATGCCGACCCGGTGTGCAGCAAGTCTGCGCACCACGGCGTGATCCTCAAGGCCCGGGAGGAAGCGCAGGCACCGGGGTTGGGGATCGAACACCTCACGTTGCGTAATGCGAAGGCTTCGCAGCTGATCTATCGCGGATAGTTCTAGCGCCGCAGATCCCCTGTGGGATCTGTTACAGCCCGGGCAGCGCTGTTCTTTGGTCTGATTGCATTCACAGCTGGATGGTTTAGTGTGGTTTCTACCTTCCAAAACAATAAAAACAGGCTTTCCAATGAGCCAGAGTCTCAACCAGCTGCGTAAGTTCGTTTCACCTGAAATCATCTTCGGTGCCGGTAGCCGGCACAGTGTCGGCAATTACGCCAAGACCTTTGGCGCACGCAAGGTCCTGGTGGTCAGTGATCCCGGCGTGATTGCCGCTGGCTGGGTCGCCGATGTCGAAGCCAGCCTGCGAGCCCTGGGTATCGAGTATTGCCTTTACAGTGATGTCTCGCCCAACCCTCGGGTCGAAGAGGTAATGCTCGGTGCCGAGATGTACCGGGAAAACCACTGCGACGTGATCGTCGCCGTCGGTGGTGGCAGCCCGATGGACTGCGGCAAAGGCATCGGTATCGTCGTTGCCCATGGCCGCAGCATTCTCGATTTCGAGGGTGTGGACACCATCCGCGTGCCCAGCCCGCCGCTGATCCTGATTCCGACCACCGCCGGCACCTCGGCGGACGTCTCGCAGTTCGTGATCATTTCCAACCAGCAGGAACGCATGAAGTTCTCCATCGTCAGCAAGGCGGTGGTGCCGGACGTTTCGCTGATCGACCCGGAAACCACCCTGAGCATGGACCCGTTCCTGTCGGCCTGTACCGGCATTGACGCGTTGGTGCATGCCATCGAAGCCTTCGTGTCCACCGGCCACGGGCCGCTGACCGACCCCCATGCGCTGGAGGCGATGCGCCTGATCAATGGCAACCTGGTGCAAATGATCGCCAACCCGACGGACATCGCCCTGCGCGAGAAGATCATGCTCGGCAGCATGCAGGCCGGGCTGGCGTTCTCCAACGCCATCCTTGGTGCCGTGCATGCCATGTCCCACAGCCTCGGCGGCTTTCTCGACCTGCCCCACGGCCTGTGCAACGCGGTCCTTGTCGAGCACGTGGTGGCCTTCAATTACAACTCGGCGCCAGACCGCTTCAAGGTGATCGCCGAGACGTTGGGCATCGACTGCCGAGGCCTGAATCACCGGCAGATCTGCGGGCGCCTGGTCGAACACCTGATCGCCCTCAAGCACGCCATCGGCTTTCACGAAACCCTTGGTTTGCATGGCGTCAGGACCTCGGATATTCCGTTCCTGTCGCAGCATGCGATGCACGACCCGTGCATCCTGACCAACCCGCGCGAATCCAGCCAGCGTGATGTCGAGGTCGTCTATGGCGAAGCCCTCTGACGAGCAACAACGGGCCTTGGCCGGGCTGCTGGGGCTGGGCAGCCACTCGGCGCGCAAGAGTCATTACCCGGAACTGGCCGCGCGCCTGGATGATCTGGAAGCCGAGCGTAACCGCTACAAGTGGCTGTTCGAAAACGCGGTGCACGGGATCTTCCAGGCCAGCCTGCACGACGGCATGCGCGCCGCCAACCCGGCACTGGCACGCATGCTCGGTTACCAGGACCCGCAGGAGGTGCTGTTCTCCCTGACTGACCTGGGCAGCACCCTGTTCGTCGACGGCGCGCAGGAGCTGGAAAGCATTGGCGAAATCCTCCGGCACCAGCGCAGCCTGCACGGCTATGAAACCCGTTTGCGGCGCAAGGACGGCAGTCACCTGGATGTATTGATGAACCTGCTGCTCAAGCCCGGCCAGGAAGGCCTGGTGGAAGGGTTCGTCTCCGATATCACCGAGCGCAAACTGGCCCAGCGACGCCTGCAGCAACTCAATGACGAACTGGAGCAGCGCGTCGTGGCGCGCACCGATGAATTGCTCGAGGCCAACCGTAACCTTCAGCAGCAGATCACCCAGCGTAAACAGATCGCCAAGGCCTTGCGCGACGCCCGCGATGCCGCCGAGGCCGCCAATCACAGCAAGGACAAATACCTCGCTGCCGCCAGCCACGACCTGCTGCAACCGCTGAACGCCGCGCGGTTGCTGATCTCGACCTTGCGTGAACGCAAATTGCCGGAAGCCGAACAGGTGCTGGTGGAGCGCACTCACCAGGCCCTGGAAGGGGCCGAAGACCTGCTGACGGATCTGCTCGACATTTCCCGGCTCGACCAGGCCGCGGTCAAGCCGGACGTTGCGTTGTACCGCCTCGACGAACTGCTCGGGCCGCTGGTGTCGGAGTTCCAGTCTGTCACCCAGGCGGCCGGCTTGAACCTGCGGGTGCGCATGGCCGATTACGCCATCAGTACCGACTTGCGCCTGATGACGCGGATCCTGCGCAACTTCCTCAGCAATGCCTGCCGCTACACCGATGAAGGCAGCATCCTGCTGGCGGCAAGGCGTCGGGGCGAGATGTTGCGCCTGGAGGTCTGGGACACCGGGCGTGGCATCGCCGCCGACCGGCTCGATTCGATCTTCCTCGAGTTCAACCAGCTGGACGTCGGCCGCGCCGCCGACCGCAAGGGCGTGGGCCTGGGGCTGGCGATTGTCGAGCGCATCGCCAAGATCCTTGGCTACAGGATCGGCGTGTACTCGTTACCGGGGCGGGGTTCGATGTTCAGCATCGAGGTGCCGATATCCGACGAGGTTCCGCTGCCCGTGAGCCAGGCGGTGCCACAACCGGGCACCGGCAACCCGCTGCCGGGCCGCCGTTTACTGGTGATCGACAACGAAGTGAGCATTCTCGACAGCATGAGCGCGTTGCTCGGGCAGTGGGGCTGCGACGTCCTGGTCGCCACCGATGAAGAGGCTGCGCTGGCGGCGCTGCGCGGGCAGGCGCCGGAACTGATTCTGGCGGACTATCACCTCGATCACGGGGTGGTCGGCTGTGATGTGGTGCGACATTTGCGCGAGCATTTTCACCAGGACATTCCCGCGGTGATCATTACCGCCGACCGCACCGACCATTGTCGGCGTGCGTTGCAGCGACTCAACGCACCCTTGCTGAACAAACCGGTGAAGCCCGGCAAGTTGCGAGCGGTGTTGAGTCAATTGTTGGGGGCATCTGCCTGAAGCGGCCGGTACTGCAGGGTGAAGCCCAGTTCGGTGGATTGACCCTGTTCCAGCAAACGCAACCCTGGCCGGCCGGGCAGGTGGTGCGCGTTGACCGGGTGGCTCACCGGTTCGATGCAGAAAAACCCCAGGCCCACAGGGCAGTAGAGCAGGTAGTAGTCGCTGCCGGTGGCCTGGCAGTCGAGCGCGTAACCAAGATCCGCTTGCTCGATCAGGCAGTGGCCGTTCCATTCGCAGAAACTGTTGTCCACCAGGGATTGTGGCAATGCCTTCAGTTGCTGGAAATCCCACTCGACCGGCAATGCGCCGAGTTCGGTCGGCAGTTTTGCCCCGTCGCACATCCACACATGCCGGGCGGGCGCCTGTAGGCGGGTGTTCGGTGTGCGCGGCAGGTACGGATGCAGTCCCAGGCCATGCCACGCAGCGTGTTCAGCCAGGTGCGTGACGTGCAGTTCGATGCTCAGCTTGCCCGCGCTCAAATGGAAACGTTGCCGGGCGCGATAAGCGAAGGGGGTTGTGCTGTCGAGTTGCAGGAGCACTTCATTTTTCGACCGCGAAACCACGTCCCACGCCTGCTGCCAGGCGCTGCCGTGAATCGGCAGGGGATCGGTGAGGCTGTTGGGCGCCAGTGCCAGCCAGCCATCGGGGCAATCGAAACCGCCATCGGCGATACGGTTGGACCAGGGGATCAAGGGAAAACAGCCGAGCTTGCCGGGCAGGCCGGTGTTCAGGGCATGAGCATCAGCGTGTCGCAACAAGGGCTGGCCAGTGCTGCGCACGGTCCAGTTGACGAGGCTGGCGCCGAGTTCCGGGGCGAGGGTGAGGTGGGTGAATTCGTCTTCGAGTTGCAGAAGGTTCATGGTTTATCGATTCGCGTTCAATGGTGGAAAAGATCGCAGCCTGCGGCAGCTCCTACAGGAAACCGTGTCCGACGCAGGAGCTGCCGAAGGCTGTGATCTTTTTAAGGGTTTACAACACCAAATGCGGCAACCACAGCGACAGTGCCGGAATGTAGGTCACGGCCAACAGCACCAGGAACAGCACGCCGTAGAACGGCAGCAGGGCTTTGACGGTGGATTCAATGCTGACTTTACCCACGGCTGACCCCACAAAGAGTACCGCACCCACCGGCGGTGTAATCAAGCCAATGCCCAGGTTCACCAGCATGATCATGCCGAACTGCACCGGATCCACGCCTATGCCGAGGATCACCGGCATCAGGATCGGCGTGAGAATCAGGATCAACGGCGCCATGTCCATGACCGTACCGAGCAACAGCAGCATGACGTTGATGCACATCAGGATCACGTAGCGGTTGTCCGACAGGGTCAGGAACAGCGTGGTGATCTTCGCCGGGATCTGCATCAGGGTCATGATGTAGCCGAAGCTGGCGGCGAAACCGATCAGGATCATCACGATCGAAATCGTGCGCACGGTGCGGTGCATCAGTTTGGGCAGTTCGCTCCATTTGTAGTCGCGGTAGATGAACATGGTCACGAAGAACGACCACAGCACGGCAATCGCCGCCGACTCGGTGGCGGTGAAAATACCCGACAGGATGCCGCCGAGGATGATCACCATCGCCATCAGGCCCCACAACGCTTCGCCGCAGATCTTCAGCGCTTCGCGCATCGGGATGACTTCGCCTTTCGGGTAGTCGCGCTTCTTGGCGAAGATCAGGCACAGCACCATCAGGCACGCGCTCATCAACAGGCCCGGCACCACACCGGCCATGAACAGCGAGGCAATCGACACCGTGCCGCCGGCGGCCAGGGAGTAGAGCACCGAGTTGTGGCTGGGCGGTGTCAGCAGCGCTTGCACCGAACCGCTGACGGTCACTGCCGTGGCGAATTCCCGGGGATAACCACGGCGTTCCATTTCCGGAATCAGCACCGAACCGACCGAGGCGGTGTCCGCCACCGAGGAGCCGGAGATCGCGCCAAAGAAGGTCGAGGCCATGATATTGACCAGCGACAAGCCGCCACGCACGAAGCCCACCAGCACCCCGGCGAACGCCACCAGGCGCCGGGACATGCCGCCCTCGGCCATGATCGCGCCCGCCAGGACGAAGAACGGAATCGCCAGCAGGGAGAACTTGTTCACGCCCCCGGCCACCTGGATCATCAGGGCCTGGAACGGGATGTCGATCCACCACGCGCCGATCAGTGCGGCAAACCCCAGGGCGTAGGCGACCGGCATGCCGATCAGGATCAACGCGATAAAACTGCCCAACAGAATTAAAGCGTCCATTCAGGCAGCCCCTTCGTTTTCTTCAACGAGGTCGAAACGCACGACCCGACGGTTGCTCTGGTCACCGAGCAAGAGTTTTTCCAGGACAAACACCAGCGTCAGCACGCCGCCAATCGGAATCGGCATGTAGGTGATGCCCACGCGCAGGGTCGGCAGGGCGCTCATGAACTGGTTCCAGGTGGACATGCACAGCTTGCTGCCCCAGATGGCCATGAACAGGCAGATGGTTGCCATCAACAGTTGCGCGGCAATGGCCGCGGCCTTGCGCAGGTTCGGCGCAAGGCGATCGGTGAGCATCGCCACCGCCATGTGCGAACCGGACCGGTAGCTGGCGGCGGCGCCGATGAAGGTGAACACCATCATCAGCAGGATGGCGGTGGGCTCCGGCCAGCTGGAGCCGGTACCGAGCACGTAACGGGCAAAAACGCCCCAGGGGATCATCAGGGAAATGGCCAGGACCGACAGGCCGGCAACCCAGATGCAGGCCATGTAAATCCTGTCGTTGATACGCAGCAGCAGATTCTTCATCGGGTTCCACCGTAACCGGGCGCGCACTGACGTACACCAACGTCAGCGGCGCCGGGCCTTTCTTGAATGCAGGGAGGGTTACTGAACGGCTTCGATGCGCTTGATCAGGTCGGCGTAGGGCGCGCCGTATTTCTCGCGGATCGAGGCGGTGGCCTCGTAGAAAGGTTTCTTGTCGACGGTGATGAACTCGACGCCGGCGGCCTTGAGTTTCTCTTCGCTGCTGGCCGATTTCGCATCCCACAGGGTGCGTTCCTGGGCCTGGGCCGCCTTGGCGGTTTTCTTCACCAGGGCCTGCTGCTCGGGGGTGAGCTTTTCCCAGGTGATTTTTGACATGACGATCGGCTCGGGCAGGATCAGGTGGCCGGTCAGGCTGTAGTACTTGGCGTTCTGGTAGTGGTTGTGTTCGAGCAGGGTCGGCGGGTTGTTTTCCGCGCCGTCGATCACGCCGGTCTGCAGGGCGCTGAAGATTTCGCCGGTGTCCATCGCGATACCGTTGCCGCCCATGGCGTTGATGGTTTCGATGAACATCGGATTGCCTTGCACGCGGATCTTCATGCCCTTGAGGTCTTCAAGGCTGCGTACCGGTTTCTTGGTGTAGAGGTTGCGCGTACCGCCGTCCATCCAGGCCAGGGCGACCAGGTTGAATTCGGAGTTGGTGATCTTGTCGAGGATTTCATCGCCCACCGCACCGTCGATGACCTTGCGCATATGCGCCTGGTCACGGAACACGAACGGCATGTTGAACACGTTCACGTCCGGCACCACCGGCCCGACGATGCCGAGGCTGACCCGGGCCATCTGCACGGCACCGACCTGGGCCTGTTCGACCACTTCTTTTTCCGAGCCGAGCACGCCACCGGCGAACATCTTGAAGGTCAGCGCGCCATTGCTGTCGGCCACCAGGGTTTTGCCCAGTTGCTCTTCAGCCACCACGGTCGGGTAACCGGCGGGGTGGATGTCGGCGAATTTGATTTCCAGTGCCTGGGTGGCACTGCTGAGGGAGAAGGCTAATGGAAGTGCAGCGGCGAGCAAGGTGCGTTTGAAGTCCATGGGGGTGTCTCCAGTTTTATTGTTTTTTTTTATTCAAGGCACAGCGATGCAGCGGGAGCGCTTTTCTTTCGAGAAGGTCAGTCGTTGAACAGGGGTTCGGGTAAGCCTTTTACTCCGGGGGCTAGGGCGAACACGCCACCGGCCAGTGATTGCCGGTCATGGTCGTCGCCGGGGCGGATCGAGGTCACGAACAGTGTGTCCAGTCGAGGGCCACCGAAGGCGCACATGGTGGGTTTTTTCACCGGTACGGCGAGGGAACGGTCAAGTCGGCCATCGGGGGTAAAACGGTGGATCAAGCCAGCGTCGTTGGCGCAAATCCAGTAGCAGCCATCGGCGTCGACCGCTGCGCCGTCGGGGCGACCTTCATACTGGTTCATGTCCACGAACACGCGGCGATTCGAAGGCGTACCGGTGTCGATGTCATAGTCGAAGGCCCAGATCTGCTGGACCTGAGGGTGAGAGTCGGACAGGTACAGGGTGCGTCCGTCCGGGCTGAAGCCCAGGCCGTTGGGCACGATGAAACCGCTCAGTCGCGCGTCGAGTGACCCGGGTTGCCCGGCGCTGTAGCGATACAACGCCCCCTCGGCAGCGTTGGCGCCCATGTTCAGCACCATGCTGCCGGCCCAAAAACGTCCCTGACGGTCACAGCGGCCGTCGTTCAAACGCATGTCGGTGCGGGCATGCTCGACCTGGGCCAGCGGTTCACTGTCGAGGCTGCCGTCGTGGCGCGGATGCAGGCGGAAGAACCCGCTCTCCATGCCGGCGACCCAGCCGCCGTCCCGGTGACGGGCGATGCAAGCGAGCATCTGCGGGGTTTTCCAGGCATCCACTTGCCCGGTGTCGGCACTCCAGCGCTGTAAACCGCCAGCGGGAATATCGACCCAGTACAGCGCGTTTTCCTCAGGCACCCAGACCGGGCTTTCACCGACCGCGTTGCGGGCGTCGACAATCAGTTCAGCTTGCATGGCAACTCATTCCCTTGGTTTTTGTCGGGGGCAAGCAACGCGCGAAGGCTCAGTCACCGAAAGGCCCGGCTGCGCAGAAGGCGCCGCCCTGATAGAGCCGCGCCGGGTCATCGGCGGCGGGCATCGGCTGGGCTTCGACTTTTTCGCGGAACACTTCGGAGCTGTCCTGCGGGGCAAAACCCAGGGCCGTGGCATAACGGTTGTCCCACCAGATCTCCTTGTTGTCGGACATGCCATAGACCACGGTGTGGCCGACATTCGGGGTGTACAGGGCGCGCTCGAGCAGTTGGGTCAGGTCGCCGAAGCTCAGCCAGGTGCTCATCATCCGGCGGTTGTGCGGTTCCGGGAACGACGAGCCGATACGCACGCTGACGGTCTCGATGCCATAGCGGTCGAAGTAGAAGGTGGCCATGTCTTCGCCGTAGGACTTGGACAAGCCGTAGTAACTGTCCGGGCGGCGAGGGGAGTGGGCATCGATGACTTCGTCCTGGCTGTAGAAACCGATCACGTGGTTGGAGCTGGCGAAGATCACTCGTTTCACACCGTGGCGGCGCGCGGCTTCGTAAATGTGGAACACGCCGCAGATGTTGGCGCCGAGGATCTCTTCGAACGAGCGCTCGGTCGACACCCCGCCGAAGTGCAGGATCGCATCCACGCCTTCGACCAGTTGATGCACGGCTTGCTTGTCGGCCAGATCACACGGCACGACTTCTTCTCGGTCATCGATGGCTGGCGCAATGTCGGCGATGTCCGACAGGCGAATCACATTGGCGTAGGGGCGCAGGCTTTCGCGCAGGACTTTCCCTAGGCCACCGGCGGCGCCGGTCAGCAGCAGGCGATTGAAAGGGATGCGGGCGGTTGTGGTGGTCGTCATGGGAATCCTGGACAAACAGTTGTTGTTATTGGTTCGTTGTAGGTTGTCGTATGACTGTGCTGAGTATCATTAGGGTTTCCGGCTCTTGTCAACGCGACATTGGTTGAAAATGACGGAGGGTCGTTTCCTTTGGCTGAACCAAGCCGCACGCACTGAAATACCATCCACAGGGGGGTTACAGCAGGCTGATCGGATAGCTGATGAAAATCCGGTTCTCATCGAATTCGTTGGTGCTGAAGCTCTTGCGAATCGTTGCGTTACGCCATTTCAAGTTGAGGTTTTTCAACGCACCACTCTGCACGGTGTAGGCCAGCTCCGATTCGCGGCCCCATTCCTCGCCGTCGGTAATTTTCCCGGTGTGCACGTTGTCACCGCTGATGTAGCGGTTCATCAGGGTCAGGCCGGGGACGCCGAGCGCTGCGAAGTTGTAGTCGTGGCGCACCTGCCAGGATTTCTCCCGGGCGTTGTCATAGCTGGAGTTGTAGCTGTCGTTGGCCAGGGTGCCGCCGCTGGTGCCGTTGACCCGCATCCAGACGTCATCGCCGGTGAGTTTTTGCAGGCCGACGTAGAAAGTGTTGCCGCCATATTTGGCCGAGAGCAGGGCGAACGCGGTCTTGTTGTCGAGGTCACCGGCCAGCGCGCTGCCGTCCTCCTTGCCGATGAAGTAGCCGAGGTTGGCGCCCAGGGTCCAGTCGCCCAGGGGCTGGCTGTGGGTCAGGTTGAAGTATTGCTGCTGGTAAATGTCACTGAGTTCCGAGTACCAGACACCGACCTGCGTGCGCTTTTCATTGAACGCATATTCACCGCCGCCGAAGTTGAAACGGTCCGAGGTGAACGCCGCTTTACCGTTCATGAACATGTCTTCCATGCTCGCGTCGTTACGCGGGCTGTTTTTCTGGAATTGACCGCCATAGAGCGTCAGGCCGCTGATTTCGCTGGAGGTCACCTGAGCGCCCTGGAAGGTCTGCGGCAGCGAGCGGCCATCGTCGGAACGCAGGATCGGCAGCACCGGCATCCATTCACCGACCTTCAATTCGGTTTTCGAGATCTTGCCTTTGAGCGCCACGCCGAGCCGGCCGAAATTGTCGGCGGGGCGGCCGTCGTCGTGGATCGGCAACAGTTGGGTGCCGCCGCTGCCTTTGCCGCCATCGAGCTTCTGCGAGTACAGGCCCAGCACATCAACACCGAAGCCCACAGGACCCTGGGTGAAACCGGAGCGGGCATCGAGAATGAAGTTCTGCGTCCACTCTTCAGCCTTGCCCTGGGGGTAGGCCGGGTTGGTGTAGTTGCGGTTGATGTAGGCGTTGCGCAGGTTCAACGTGGCCTTGGCGTCGTCGGTGAAACCTTCGGCCTGGCAGGTGATGGGCAGGACGAGGGCCAGGCCGCTGCAGCCGATCAGGCTGAGAGAATGGCGACGGGTGAGGGTAGGCCGTGAACTACGGATTGACGAATTGCGGGCGAGCTTGCTCACTGTGACGCTCCCTTTCTTTTTTGTTTTTATTGTTTGTCATACGTCGTCGTACAACATTGGCGGCGATTATTTGCAGGCCGCTTCAGTGTTGTCAATCGGAAGTTATACGATGACCTGTCTGGCAGATGGGGAGTGAAATGTTTGGTTTGACTCTGTCGCCGCGAGCTAGAGCGGATGCTAGTCTTGCTCAACGTTGGGGTCGGGGATCCGCATGGGCAATCACAAGATCGAGATACGTCGCAGTAACGTCGAAAAAATCCTGCTGGGGGCGGAAAAAGTCTTCGCTGAAAAGGGCTTCGGCAGCACCGCCATGGCCGACATCGCCGCTGAAGTGCAACTGCCGCGTTCCAACCTGCACTACTACTTCAGCACCAAGACCGAGTTGTACAGCGCCGTGCTGTTCGACTTGCTGGAAGTCTGGAAGCAGGACGCGCTGTGCTTCGAGATGTTCGATGACCCGCGCGTGGTGCTCAGCAGCTACATCCGCGCCAAGATGAACCATTCCCGCAGCCGGCCGTATGGCTCGAAAGTCTGGGCCAACGAAATCATCCATGGCGCGCCGACCCTCGGCGAAGCGCTGGATGCGAGCCTGTACGACTGGGCCAAGATGAAGGAAGCGAAAATCCGCCAGTGGGTGGAGGACAAACGCATCCTGCCGGTGGAGCCCTCGAGCCTGCTGTACATGATCTGGGCCTCGACCCAGCACTACGCCGACTTCGATCACCAGGTGAACATTCTCAACGATCATCAGCCACTGTCGGACATGCAGTTCGAAAAGGCGGTGCAGACGGTGACCAGTGTGATTTTGCGGGGGATTGGGTTGGAACCGTAGATTGGAAAATATCGGCTCCAAACCAAGGAATCATTTTCTGATTGTTTTATTGGTGCTATTTAGTTGCATCAACGTATCCCGTTTAATCTTCCTAATTGTGTCTAGTTTTTGTTGCTGAAGCCTGTTTCGTTGCTGTCCTTTAGTTTCCGGTCGGCTAAGCCATTTATTTATTTTTGAAAGCCTCTCACTCAGTTCTGGAGTGGCAAAGGTGGGAAGATTAGGATTGCCCTTCAGGCGTTGGTCAAACTCGCGTTCAACAGCCGCCATTTTTCTTCTGTATGCACTGTTGGGATTAAGCTGACTGGTTCTTTTTGTACCGGTGAGTGCCAGCGGAAGTTCTGGTGTTTTGCCGCGAGAGGGGAATATTGACTGACTGGTTCCTGGCCGTTGTAGATTTCTGGGTGCCTGATCAAGCAGTCCTTCCAGTATTGGATTGCTTTTTACTGAGATAGGTGAACTGACGTTGCTGGCGGCTTGCAATGTGCTCGCGGGTCCAGAGCCAGGCTTAACGATGACTGAGCTTCGTTCGGGCCGAACGACGACTGATGCGCGAGGAGATTTATATCTCGCAATCAAACTGGCCCATTTGACATTCCCTGTCGGATCGGAAAAGTTTATGGGGTCATTCTCGCAATAAGCATACGCATTGAGTCCTCCCTCATCAAAAGGACTTAACTCATCCGGGCTATTAAAGCGCATTAATACAGGATTGAAGAAGCGATTTCCCTGTCCCAGTGGATAGTTTCCCGTTATATCGTCAGGGCACTCACCGTTAAAGCCAGGCAAACGACTTAAAGCGCTTTCGGCAGGGTGATGGCCATACGCGGTATAGGCAAATTGCTGCGGGTTACTTCCCGTGACCGTTTGCAGCAGCGAATTCGCCCGGTCGGTTGCCAGCAGCGTGGTTTCGGTATCACCAGCTTCACTTTGCTTCTGCGCCAATGGCTGGCCTTGATGGCGCAAGATTGTTCGTTGCGTCTGTTGATTCAGTTCGGTCGTCAAGCGGCCCTCTTGATAGAAGCGCTGCAGAAACCCCACGCCCGTGAGTCGATCCAGTGGGTCGTATTTATAGAGGCGCAGAATTCTCAGTGATGAGAGCGACATGATGAGGTGCTCACTTACGAATTGAATGTGTGTCAGCTTCGAAGATATTTCGAGTGGCGTCTACTAGCAGAACTGATAGGTTGATGTGATCAGAAATGGGGCGAATCAGTAGAATAACGGGTGCTGTGTGTGATTTTGCGGGGGATTGGGTTGGAGCCTTGAGGCTCGAGATTTGTGGTGTTGCTGTTGGCCTCATCGCGGGCAAGCCCGCGATGGCGTCAGTTCAGGTGCCGCTGAACTCAGACGGCGACATGGTACGGATTCCTCGGATCATGATTCCAGTCCAGAAACGGCTTGCCGTTCTCCACCGGCACCATCTCGATACAGTCCTGCACCGGGCAGGTGATCTGGCACAAGTTGCAGCCCACACACTCCTCATCGATCACGTGGTATTTGTGCGTGCCATCCGCCTGCTTGAGGCTGGCCACGGCCTGGTGCGAGGTGTCCTCACACGCGATATGGCAGCGACCGCAACCGATACACGCCTCCTGATCGATTTTCGCGATCACCTGGTAGTTGATGTCCAGGTACTTCCAGTCTGTGGTGTTGGCCACCGCGCGGCGGGAAAACTCCGAGATGCTGGCATAGCCTTGACTGTCCATCCAGCGTGACAAACCGTCCTTCATCTCTTCGACAATCCGGAAACCATGCAACATCGCTGCCGTGCATACCTGCACCGAGCCACTGCCCAGGGCGATGAATTCCGCGGCGTCGCGCCAGTTGCCGATACCGCCGATGCCGCTGATCGGCAGGCCCTGGGTCTGCGGGTCGCGGGCGATTTCGGCGACCATGTTCAAGGCAATCGGCTTGACCGCCGAGCCGCAGTAACCGCCGTGGGTGCTTTGGCTGCCGACCATGGGGTTGGCGACCATGCGTTCGAGGTTGACGCTGGTGATCGAATTGATGGTGTTGATCAACGACACCGCATCGGCACCGCCTCGGTGGGCGGCACGGGCGGTGACGCGGATGTCGGTGATGTTCGGCGTGAGCTTGACGATCACCGGCAACGAGCAATACGTCTTGCACCAGCGGGTGACCTGTTCCACGTATTCCGGCACCTGGCCGACCGCTGCGCCCATGCCGCGCTCCGGCATGCCGTGGGGGCAACCGAAGTTCAGCTCGATGCCGTCGGCGCCGGTGGCTTCCACCAGTGGGAGGATGTGTTTCCAGGACTCTTCGACGCAAGGCACCATCAAGGACACAATCAGCGCGCGGTCCGGCCAGTCCTTTTTGACCTGGGTGATTTCCCGCAGGTTGATCTCCAGCGAGCGGTCAGTGATCAACTCGATGTTGTTAAAGCCCAGTACCTCCCGGTTAGCCCCGAAGTGCGCCGAGTAGCGCGACGACACGTTCACCGCCGCCGGGTCCTCACCCAGGGTTTTCCAGACCACGCCGCCCCAGCCGGCCTCGAAGGCGCGGACCACGTTGTAGGCCTTGTCGGTCGGCGGCGCGGAGGCCAGCCAGAATGGATTGGGTGCTTTGATGCCGGCGAAGACAATCGACAGATCGGCCATTTACGCAGCCTCCACGTTGAGCATCAGTTGAACATTGATCGCCTCGGCGGCGCGCTTGCCATGCTGCACGGCTTGCACGGTGAGGTCTTGATCGAGGCTGGTGCAGTCACCGCCGGCATACACGCCGGGGATGCTGGTGCGCAGGTTTTCATCGACTTCGATGCGCTCGCCCTGACGCTTGAGTTCCCGGGCCAGCGGATCGCTGAGGGCGCTGCCGTCGAAGGCCTGGCCGATGGCTTTGAAGATCGCGTCGGCGGCCAGTTCGAAGGTTTCACCGGTGGTTTGCAGGCGACCTTCCAGCAGATGAGTGCGGGCGAAACGCATGCCGCGCACGCGGCCCTGGTCATCGAGCAGCACTTCTTGGGGTTGTGCCCAGGTCATCAGCCGCACCTGATTGGCCTTGGCAATCTCCTGTTCGTGATGGGTGGCACCCATGTCCTCGACGCCACGGCGATACACCAGATTCACATCGTGGGCACCGAGGCGGGCCATTTGCACCGCCATGTCGATGGCGGTGTTGCCCGCGCCTAGGACAATGCAGTGGTCGGCCAGGGGTAGTTGGCTCAGGTCATCGGCCTGGCGCAGTTCGCGAATGTAATCGGTGGCGGCGAGCAGGCCGGGCGCGTCTTCGTGGGCCAGGCCCAGCTGTTTGCTGGCATTGAGCCCGAGGCCGAGGAACACCGCGTCGAACTGTTGGTGCAGTTCGCTGAGGGTCAGGTTGTCCCCGAGTTTTTGCCCGTGGCGGATTTCAATCCCGCCAATCTGCAACAGGAACTCAAGCTCCTTTTGCGCGTAGTCATCCACCAGTTTGTATTTGGCGATCCCGTACTCGTTGAGGCCGCCAGCCTTCTCCCGCGCCTCGAAGATCACCACGTCATGCCCGTGCATGGCGCTGCGGTGGGCACAGGACAAACCGGCCGGACCGGCACCGACCACGGCGATGCGTTTGCCGGTGGCGGCAGCACGCTGGAACGGGTGCGTGCTGAAGTGGGCGTTGTCCACGGCGTAGCGTTGCAACAGGCCGATCATGACCGGCGCGCATTCGTGAGCGTTGTTGCGCACGCAGGCTTGCTGGCAAAGAATTTCCGTTGGGCAAACCCGGGCGCAACTGCCGCCGAGGATGTTGGCCGAAAGGATCTTCTGCGCGGCGCCTTGCACGTTGTCCTGCGCAATGTTGCGGATGAACGAGGGAATGTCGATCTCGCTCGGGCAGGCATTGACGCAGGGCGCGTCGTAGCAATACAGACAGCGCGACGCTTCCAGGTGCGCCTGGCGCTCGTTGAGCGGCGGCGCCAGATCGGTGAAGTGGCCGGCGAGGGCGGCCGCATTCTCTTGGGGATGCGGGAGGTGGTCCAGGGTCTTGATCACGGTTTTGGCCTCACGGTTATTTGAGGTGCTGCCTCTTATGGGCATTGTTTTTTGTGTTGTCTGTGCGGGCCTCTTCGCGAGCAAGCCCGCTCCCACATTTGGAATGCGTTCCCCTGTGGGAGCGGGCTTGCTCGCGAAGGCCGTAGGCCTCGATTTCAGCGTTTCACAGCAACAGGCTTGTGCAACTCAGCCCGCTTGCTCAGCAAATCAAACACCGCCGGATACGCCGGCCGCTCGATATAGCGCCCGACGCCGCGTTCGGCCCGCAGGTCGCCGTCGGCCCAGACCACGCGGCCCTGGCTGATGGTGTGGCTGGGCACGCCGCGCACGGTCTTGCCTTCGAAGATGTTGAAGTCCACCTGCTGATGGTGGGTCTTGGCGGAAATGGTCCGCGTGCCTTGCGGGTCCCATAGCACCAGGTCGGCATCGGCACCCACGCGTATCGAGCCTTTGCGTGGGTAGAGGTTGAAGATCTTCGCTGTGTTGGTGGAGGTCAGCGCGACGAATTGCTGCATCGAAAAGCGTCCGCTGTTCACGCCTTCCTCCCACAACACGGCCATGCGGTCTTCGATGCCGGCGGTGCCGTTGGGGATCTTGCTGAAGTCGTCGCGGCCAGCGGCTTTTTGCTCGGCGCAGAAGCAGCAGTGATCGGTGGCGGTGGTGTGCAGGTTGCCCGACTGCAGGCCATGCCAGAGCGCCTCTTGATGGCCGCGAGGACGGAACGGCGGGCTCATCACGTAACCGGCGGCGGTTTGCCAGTCCGGATCGCGGTAGACGCTGTCGTCCAGCAGCAGGTGCCCGGCCAGCACTTCGCCGTAGACCGGCTGGCCCTTGCCCCGGGCGTAGGTGATTTCGTCCAGGGCTTCCTTGGTCGAGACGTGGACCAGGTACAGCGGCGTGCCCAGGGTTTCGGCGATGCGGATCGCCCGGCTCGCGGCTTCGCCTTCAACCTGGGAAGGACGCGACAGGGGATGCGCTTCCGGCCCGGTGATGCCCTGGGCCATCAGCTTGCGTTGCAGGTGATACACCAGTTCACCGTTTTCCGCGTGAACGGTCGGCACCGCGCCCAATTCCAGACAGCGTTCGAAACTCGCCACCAGGGTGTCATCGGCGGCCATGATCGCGTTCTTGTAGGCCATGAAATGCTTGAAGCTGTTGACGCCGTGCTGGCTGACCAGCTCGGCCATTTCCTCGCGGACCTGTTCGCTCCACCAGGTGATGGCGACGTGAAAGCCGTAGTCCGACGCCGACTTCTCGGCCCAGCCGCGCCACTGATGGAAGGCTTCGAGCAAGGATTGCTGCGGGTTGGGAATCACGAAGTCGATGATTGAGGTGGTACCGCCGGCCAGTCCCGCCGCCGTACCGCTGAAGAAGTCTTCGCTGGCCACTGTGCCCATGAAGGGCAGTTGCATGTGGGTGTGCGGGTCGATGCCGCCGGGCATCAGGTATTGGCCGCTGCCGTCGAGCACTTCGGCGCCTGCGGGTACATCGAGATTTTCGCCGATGGCCTTGATCACGCCGTCTGCGCAATACACATCGGCGCGATAACTTTCATCATGGGTAATAAGGGTGGCGCCACGGATCAACAGAGACATTCCGAGTTCCTCGCAGGCAATGACCGGCTTATGCCGGTTCTAGATGTTCTATTTTAAAAACAGCCCGGCCAGATTGATTCCTGTCAGTGCTGTCAGGATTAAACGCTAGCTGCAGTTTTCCGAATCGGCAAGAATATTTTTTATAAGCTTATTCTGTTACTAACTAATTGATATTTAATGATTAAATTTAAGAATCACCAAAATGGTGAGGCTGTTCACCATTTTGACGCACTTGACAGGATCGAAAAATAGTCAAGATTTCTTATGTGAAATCAGCTGTTTGAGTATGGTCTATGGTTGATGCGCAGCCATTGAAAAAAAGATCAATGCACCAGTTTGAGTCCTGACTGTTTCGACAACTTGCCTGGCATTCGGCCTGAGTGGCCTGACAAATAGTCGAGTCAGCGAATAAAACTGATAAACATCAGTGGGTTGCAATGTGTTTATGGAACTGCCCGATGCGTATTCGGGGTACACGGCACGTTTATTGATGTCGCCAGCCCCCGATGAGCAACAATAATCAAAAGAACAGTGGAGCGGCCATGCAACAGATCAGATCGCAAGTGACCGAGCGCGACGGCTTGTTCGAGCTCGAAGCCGGCAGCGATGTCCTCGACAGTCCCCGTTACAACCACGACATTGCACCGACCAAGGTGCGCGAACGCACCTGGAACAAATGGCACATCACCGCGCTGTGGGTCGGCATGGCGATCTGCGTGCCGACCTACACCCTCGGTGGCGTGCTGACCGCGTACTTCGGCCTGTCCGTCGGTGAAGCGCTGCTGGCGATTCTGTTTGCCAACATCATCGTGCTGATTCCCCTGACGCTTAACGCCTTTCCCGGCACCAAGTACGGCATTCCCTTTCCGGTGTTGCTGCGCTCGTCCTTCGGCGTGCTCGGCTCCAATATTCCGTGCCTGATTCGCGCCCTGGTGGCGTGCGGCTGGTTCGGCATCCAGACCATGTTCGGCGGGCTGGCGATTCACCTGTTCCTCGGCTCGGTGTTCGAGGGCTGGAAGTCCCTGGGCGGCACCGGCGAGGTCATCGGCTTCATGGTGTTCTGGGCGCTGAACCTGTGGGTGGTGATTCGCGGCGCCGAGTCGATCAAATGGCTGGAAACCCTGTCGGCTCCGCTACTGGTGCTGGTGGGCGTAGGCCTGTTGGTCTGGGCCATGCCCAACGTGTCGATGACCGAATTGCTGGCAATTCCGGCCAAGCGTCCCGAAGGCGCCGGCGTGGCCAGCTACTTCGCCGCCGGGCTGACGGCGATGGTCGGCTTTTGGGCCACGCTGTCACTGAACATCCCGGACTTCAGTCGCTACGCGAAAAGCCAGAAGGACCAGATCGTCGGGCAGATCATCGGTTTGCCGCTGACCATGTTCCTGTTCGCGTCCCTCGGCGTGGTGATGACCGCCGCGTCGGTGAAACTGGTGGGGGTGACGGTGTCCGATCCGGTGACCTTGATCGGCCATATCCAGAGCCCCGTTTGGGTCGCACTGGCAATGGCGCTGATCATCATCGCCACGCTGTCGACCAATACCGCAGCCAACATCGTGTCGCCGACCAATGACTTCCAGAACATCGCGCCCAAGGCGATCAACCGCACCAAGGCAGTATTGCTCACCGGGTTTGTCGGGTTGGCATTGATGGCCCATGAGCTGCTGAAAAAACTGGGCCTGATTGTCTCGGACGTCAGTCTCGAAACCGTCTATTCCAACTGGTTGCTTGGCTATTCCAGCCTGCTGGGGCCGATCGCCGGGATCATGGTGGTGGACTATTTCCTGATCAAGAAACAGCAACTGGACCTTGCGGGCCTGTATCGCGATGACGTGTATCCGGCGTGGAACTGGAGCGGGTTCATCGCGTTTGGTGTGCCGGTGGTGCTGACGTTGTTGTCCCTGGGCAGCGATGCGTTCAGCTGGTTCTACAGCTATGGCTGGTTCACCGGCTCGGCCCTCGGGGGCTTGATTTATTACGGGTTGAATGTGATGCGGCCCAGCCCATCTGTTGCGAAATCTGCGGTGTAGCTGATGGCCTCTTCGCGAGCAAGCCCGCTCCCACATTTGGAATGCATTCCCCTGTGGGAGCGGGCTTGCTCGCGAAGACGGCCGCACAAACACCAACAAATTGCCTGAAGAAACACACAAGAACAGCCTGAGGAGATCATCATGAACGCGGCCGTAGACGTTCTGCAGTCCAGCCATCAGCACATCAACCGCGACCGCCTGTGGCAATCGCTCATGGAACTGGCCAGGCTCGGCGCCACGGTCAAGGGCGGCGTGTGTCGCCTGGCCCTGACCGACCTCGACCGCCAGGCCCGGGACATCTTCGTCAAATGGTGTGAGGAGGCCGGCTGCACCGTCAGCATCGACGCCGTCGGCAATATCTTCGCCCGTCGTCCCGGGCGCAATCCCGACCTGCCACCGGTGATGACCGGCAGCCACATCGACACCCAGCCCACCGGCGGCAAGTTCGATGGCTGCTTCGGTGTGCTGGCGGGCGTCGAAGTGCTGCGCACCCTCAATGATCTGAACATCGAAACCGAAGCGCCGCTGGAAGTGGTGGTCTGGACCAACGAGGAAGGCTCGCGCTTCGCCCCGTGCATGATGGGTTCCGGCGTGTTCGCGGAAAAATTCACCCTCGAGGAAACCCTGGCCAAGGTCGATGCCGAGGGCGTGACCGTGGGTGAAGCACTGAATGCCATTGGCTACGCCGGCCCACGCAAAGTCAGCGGCCACAAAGTCGGTGCCTACTTTGAAGCCCACATCGAGCAAGGCCCGATCCTTGAAGACGAACACAAGACCATAGGCGTGGTCATGGGCGCCCTCGGGCAGAAATGGTTTGACCTCACGTTGCGCGGCGTCGAAGCCCACGCCGGCCCGACCCCGATGCACCTGCGCAAGGACGCCCTGGTCGGCGCCGCGGTGATCGTCGGTGCGCTCAACCGCGCCGCCCTCAGCCACCAACCTCATGCCTGCGGCACCGTGGGTTGCCTGCAAGCTTATCCCGGCTCGCGCAACGTCATACCCGGCGAAGTGCGCATGACCCTGGACTTCCGGCACCTGGAACCGGCGCGCCTGGACTCGATGATCGCTGAAGTGCGCGAAGTCATCGAAACCACCTGCGAAGAACACGGCCTGACCTTCGAACTCACGCCAACGGCCGACTTCCCGCCGCTGTACTTCGACAAAGGCTGCGTCGAAGCCGTGCGCGGCGCCGCCCAAGGCCTGGGCCTGTCGCACATGGACATCGTCAGCGGCGCAGGCCACGACGCAATCTTCCTCGCCGAACTCGGCCCGGCCGGGATGATCTTCGTGCCCTGCGAAGGCGGCATCAGCCACAACGAAATCGAAAACGCCGCGCCGGATGACCTCGCGGCCGGTTGTGCGGTGTTGTTGCGGGCGATGCTGGCGGCTTCGGCGGCATTGGCTGCTTGATCAACAAAAGATCGCAGCCTGCGGCAGCTCCTACAGGGGACGCATTCTCCGTAGGAGCTGCCGCAGGCTGCGATCTTTTGATCGTGATTCTTCAAACCCAAATGGCATCCCACAACGGATAATCCCCAATTCGCTTCACCAGCCCTGCGCGCAAGGGATTCATAACGATGTAGCGGGCAGCGTCTTTGATGTCTTCCTCTTTGCGCAGTGCCCGATCGTAGTAGTCGCGTTGCCACACTTGGCCTAAGTCTCCCAACATCAGATTGATCGACCGGCTGCTTCTGGATTTGATGCGACACATAAGCTCGGCCAATGTGCCTTGATTCAGTTCGACCAACCAATGCAAATGGTCCGGCATCACTACCCAGGCCAAGGAATTTACGGTGGCGCTTTCATCGGCACTGCGCAGTTGACTGACAAGCTGACGTCCCAAATGAACGTCTGAGAACACCGGTCGACGTTGATGAGTGACTGCGGTCAGCAGATAGATACGCCCTGATTCGGAAACCCGAGCTTTACGCAGACGGCATCCTTTTGCAGCGATAGGCATTCCGTTGCCCTCTTTGAACGAGTGGATCATTGAACACTAGCCGAGAGTTTTCGCTCCATTTGCCCGAGGTTTTTCGGTTTGTTTCGAGTAACTTGAAAAGATCGCAGCCTGCGGCAGCTCCTACAGGGGACGCATTCTCCGTAGGAGCTGCCGCAGGCTGCGATCTTTTGATCTTCAACCCACCGCTACGACCTCAAGCTTTTCACTGATCGACAGATCCGCCGGGTGAATCGGTTTACGCCGATGCCTGAGCATCCCGCCCTGGCGTTGATTCATCACCGCCGTCATCTCCGCGAGTATCGACAGCGCCACGTTTTCCGGTGCATCGCCACCCAGGTCGAGGCCCATCGGGTAATACAGGGCGCACGTGCCCGGACCGATTTCAGCCAGCAAGCGCTCCGTGCGCTCCTTCGGACCGAGTTGGCCAAGGTAGGCGGGCGCGGCTTGCAACAGTTGTCCGAGCCAGTGCCGGTCCTGGCAATAGCTGTGGGTCATCACGGTCACGGCGGCGCCGTCGGTCAGGGGGCGCAGGTCGAACGGGTTGTCGAGGCTGGCGAAGATCACCGCATCGGCCTGGGGGAAGCGTTCGGGGCGAGCGAAGTGGCTGCGACTGTCGATCACCGAGACGTGCCAGTTCAGCAGTTTGGCCATGCGCACCAAGGGCTGCGCGTCGTGGCCGGCACCGAAGATCACCAAACGAGGTGGCGGGGCGATGTATTCGAAAAACACTTCGACTTCACCACGGGCGTCGGTGTAGAGGCGTATCGATGATTTTTTTTGCGCCAGTGTCTTGCGCAGGTCCTGGCGAATCGCGATTTTCAATGGCAGGTTGCGCAGGGTGCCATCGGTGTCGGACAGCAGACGGTCACCGACCCGCGCCGAGGCATTGCGAGACGTGGCGATCACCGTGGCCATGGCGGCCGGTTGTTGACTGTCACGTACACGGCGCAGCAGTTCGATTGCAGGTGAGGGCGACTTTGCGTGCAGGCGTTCAAGCATGACGAATACCGTGCCGTTGCAACCCAGGCCAAAGGTCAGGGCGCTTTGCTCATCGTCCTCATCCTCGGTGGCGCCGGTGCTGTAGCGGCGCACCACGGGTTCGCCGGAGTCGGTCAGCCACCAGGCTTTTTTCGCCAGGTCCTGCTCCAGGCAACCGCCGCTGACGGTGCCGACGGTGCGGCCATGCAGGGGAATGAGCATTCGTGCGCCGGGGCGGCGATAGGCCGAGCCTTCGACCTTGACCACGGTGGCGAGGATGGTTTCTTCGCCGGCCTGGGCGCCGGTGTCGATGGCTTGTAGAAGATCATTGAGGCCGGACATGGCATCTCTTCCTGAAAATGAAGGCGATCCTGTAGGAGCTGCCGAAGGCGGCGATCTTTTGACCTTGATCTTAAAAAAAGCAAAATCAAAAGATCGCAGCCTTCGGCAGCTCCTACAGGGGGATTTGTGTTGGTGGTGGGTCAGTCGTCCACGCTCATCAACTGCCGCACCCCATCCCACGCCTCGGCCCGCATCCGCTGCACATCCAGCCCCGGAATCACGCCGTTATCGACCACCACCCGGCCACCGACCAGGCTGTACTTCACCGCAATCGGTTCGCCCGCCACCACGGGCGCCACGGCAATGTCGTGGAAGCCGAAGAAGCGCGGATGGTCCAGACCGTAGATCACCAGGTCCGCCGCCTGACCGATTTCAAGGGTGCCGACCGCACCCAGCCCCAGCACCTGTGCACCACCCGCCGTGCCCCAGTGGATGACATCTTCGGCGGTGGTGGCCGAGGCGCCTTGCCCGGCCCGGTGAATCAGCCACGCGGTGTTCGCTTCACCGACCATGCTTCCGGATTCGTTGGACGCCACGCCATCCACGCCGAGGGAAATCGGCACCCCGGCTTCGAACATCTGCGGCACCGGTGCCACGCCGCTACCCAGGCGCGCATTGCTCACCGGGCAGTGGGAAATGCCGGTGCCGGTTTGCGCGAGCATGCGGATTTCACCGGGTTGCAGGTGCACCGCGTGGGCGAACCACACGTCCGGGCCGAGCCATTCGTGTTCGGCGACGAACTCCACCGGCAGGCAGTTATATTTCTCGCGGCAGAAATTCACGTAGTTCTGGGTTTCCGACAGGTGCGTGTGCAGGCGCAAGCCAAGGCCCCGGGCGGTGTGGGCCAGTTCCCGCAGCAGCGTCGGCGGCAGGGAAAAAGTCGGCGTGGTCGGTGCGACGACCACCCGGCGCAAGGCGTCCGGGGTGTCCTGGTGATAACGGGATTTCAGTCGTTCGATGTCACCGACCATCTGGTCCAGGGTTTCCGGTTGCAGCGCGGTCTTCGAGAAACCCGGATGGGCGCTGGCCGACTCCAGCGCGCCGCCCCGGCACAGCACGAAACGCAGGCCGAATTCCCCGGCCATGTCGAACAGCAGGTCACCGGTCTCGGTGCTGCCGTTGGCATGGTAGAGGTAATGGTGATCGGCGCAGGTGGTCACCCCCGACAGTAGCAACTCGGCCATGCCCAGTTGTGCGGCGATCCGCGCCAATTGTGGGGTGAAGCGGTTGAGGCGCGGGTAGGGCACGCTGGCCAGCCAGCCTTGCAGGTCCTGGTTCAAGCCTTCGGGCACGGCTTTGAGCAGGTTCTGGAACAGGTGATGGTGGGTGTTGATCCAGCCCGGATACACCACCGAGTTGCGCGCATCGATCACCCGTTCACCGGGTTGCGCGTCAAGGCCGGCGGCCATTTCGGCGATGCGACCGTTGACGATGCGGATATCCACGGCGCCGGCCCGGGCCCGTGGGCCGCGCAGGCCGGTCATTACCGCCAGCGGGTTCTTGATCAGGATGTTTTGCAGTTCAGTCATGGTCGGCTCCGGTCAGAGGCTGTGGGTGGCGGATTTGCTGGCGGCGGCATCAGGCACGCTGACACCGTTGAGGGTGGCGTTGAGCAACACCGACACCAGGCAGGCGATGACCACGCTGCTGTGCAGGAACGGCTGCGACCACTCGGGCAGTTGCTTGAACAGGGCCGGGGCCAGCACCGGCACCAGGGCGGCGGCGATGGTGAAGCCGACGATCAGCACGTTGTAGCGATTGCGCTCGTAGTCGACCTTGGCCAGGGTCTGGATCCCCGCCGCCGCGACCACGCCGAACATGGCGATCCCGGCACCGCCGAGGGCTGCGGTCGGCATCGAGGCGATGATCGCGCCGGCCTTTGGCACCAGCGCCACCGAGCACATCAGCAGGCCGCTGACCGCGACGACCCAGCGACTGCGCACGCCGGTGAGGATCACCAGCCCGACGTTCTCCATGAAGGCAATGAACGGAAACGCCGCGAACATCCCGGCGATGGTGCTGGCCAGGCCATTGGCGCGCAGGCCGTTGATCACCTGTTTTTCTTCCACCGGTTTGTCGACGATGTCGCCGATGGCCACGAACAGCCCCATGGACTCGACCATCTGCACGATCATCACCACCACCATGGTGGCGATGGGGATCAGGCTGAAGGTCGGCAAGCCGAAGTAGAAGGGGTACGGCACGGTGAGCCATGGCGACTCCTGCACACTGTGAAAACTGCCCATGCCCAGCCCGTAGGCCAGCGCCGCGCCCACCAGCATGCCCACCAGCACCGCCATATTGCGCAGCATCGGGCTGCCGTAGCGGTTGACCAGCAGGATGCTGAGCAATACCACTGCCGCAACAGCCAGGTACGCCGGTGCCCCGAAGTCGCTGGCATGCCGCCCGCCGCCGACCCACTCATAGGCAATCGGGAACAACTGCAAGCCGATCACGGTGACGATGCAACCGGTGACCACCGGTGGAAAGAAGCGCCGCAGTCGACCCACGAAGGGTGCCATCAGCATGGTGAAAATCCCCGCGCCGATCACCGCGCCGCAGACTCCGGCGAAACCGACTTGCGGGTTGGTGCCGATGGCGATCACCGGCCCCACGCTGCTGAACGCCACGCCCTGCAGGATCGGCAGGCGCACGCCGAATTTCCAGAAACCGACGGTTTGCAGCAGGGTGGCGATGCCCGAGCAGAACAGCGTGGTGCTGATCAGCACCACGGTATCGGCCTGTGACATCTTCAAGGCGCTGGCGACAATCAACGGCACGGCGATGGCGCCGATGTACGAGACGGCCATGTGTTGCAGGCCGAGGGTGAGCATTTGCCGTACCGGCAGAATCCGGTCGACGGGGTGGATGGTGGACGTTACAGGGGTATTGGCTGACGACATGGGGAATCACCTCTTGCTGTTTTTATGCTGTAGAGAGGGGTATTCGTTCTGATGCCGGAGAGTTCAGGTTCACAGTGATCCCGGTGGGAGCGGGCTCGCGAAAGCGGTGTGTCAGTCAACGAAGATGTTGAGTGTGACGACCTCTTCGCGAGCAAGCCCGCTCCCACAGGCTCTGTGTTGCCTTGACCGATTGGCATCAGTCATTCGTGTGCCCGGAACCGCCATCCACCGGCTCCGATGCCTTTTTTCAGCCTGCCAGGCAGGCGGCAAAGCCCTGGTTCAGGGCCGCGCGGTCCAGGTCGCGGCCGATGAACACAATCTTGCTGGAGCGCGGTTCGGTGCCCCATGAAGTGGAGGCCCGGAACTCGACGAGGCTGTGCACCCCTTGCAGCACATAGCGCTGGTCTTGATCGGCCACCGCCAGCACGCCCTTCATGCGGTACAGGTTGTCGGCCTGCTCGGTACGCAGTTTCGTGATCCAGCGATGGAAATCACCGAGGTTGACCGCGCCGTCCACGGCGATGCCCACCGACGACACGCTCGGGTCGTGCTCATGGTCGGGCTCGTCATGGTCGTGATGATGCTCATCGCCGTGGTGGTCGTGTTCGGCGCCGATTTCCATGAGTTTCTGCGTGGACTCGAAGGCACCGATACCAAGGATCTTCGACAGATCGATCTCGGCGTAGCTCGAGGTCACCAGGTCCGCCGTGGCATTCAGGCCCCGGATTTTGTCGCTCAGGGACGCCACTTCGGCGGTGCTGACCAGGTCGACCTTGTTGATGACGATGCGGTCGGCGCAGACGATCTGGTCCACCGCCTGGTTGTCCACGCCGTCGAGTTGCAGGTCTTCCAGGTGCTGGGCGATGTGCTTGGCATCGACCATGGTGACGATGGCGTCCAGTTCCACTTCATCGGCAATCGGGTCGTTGATGAAGAAGCTCTGGGCCACCGGGTAGGGGTCGGCCAGGCCACTGGTTTCGATCAGGATGTGGTCTAGCCGCACGGGCCGCGCCACCAGTTCGCGGACGATGCGCACCAGGTCCTCGCGGACCTCGGCGGTGCAGCACACGCAGCCGTTGACCATCTCGTAGATTTCTTCGGTTTCGGAGCTGAGCACCAGGTCGCCGTCGATGCCGACTTCGCCGAATTCGTTTTCGATCACGGCGATCTTGCGTCCGTGGTTTTCCTTGAGGATGTAGTTGAGCAGGGTGGTTTTGCCGGCGCCGAGGAAGCCTGTGAGGATGGTCACCGGGATTTTGGTGTTCGGGGTCGGGGCGTTGAATGGGGTGTTCATGTGATGCTCCTTGATAACGATCGGTCGGAGTGCTTTCAACTGTGGGAGCGAGCTTGCTCGCGATGAGGCCATATCAGCTGGCGTTGATGCGGACTGACCCACCGCTATCGCGAGCAAGCTCGCTCCCACAGGGGGTTGGGTGTTCTCTCCAGCGTCGCGCTGTCCCGGCGTCGAGGCCGAACAGGTCGAGGACACGGCCGAGGCTGTGGTCGACCATTTGCGCAAGGTCTTGCGGGCGGGCGTAAAAGGCCGGCACGGGCGGGGCGATGATCCCGCCCATCTCGGTGATTGCCGTCATGTTGCGCAGGTGGGCGAGGGTCAGCGGGGTTTCCCGGGCCATCAGCACCAGGGTGCGTCGTTCCTTGAGGGTGACGTCGGCGGCGCGGCCGATCAGGCCCGAAGAGGTGCCGGTGGCGATTTCCGCCAGGGTGCGCATGGAGCAGGGCGCCACCACCATGCCCAGGCAACGGAACGAACCGCTGGCGATCCCGGCGGCCACGTCGTCGGCACGGTGGTAATGGCTGGCCAGCGCGGTGACGTCGGCCAGTTTGTAGTCGGTTTCGTGGGCCATGGTCAGCAGTGCGGCGCGGCTGATGACCAGATGGGTTTCGATGTTCAACTCGGCGAGCAATTGCAGCAGGCGCACGCCGTAGATAAAGCCCGACGCACCGCTGATGCCGACCACCATGCGCTGGCGGTTCATGATTGCAGGCCTGCGAGCAGTTGGCGGGCACGCTCGACCACCTCCTGGTCCAGCTGCGCCTTGATCCCGTCGAAACCAGAGCCGCGAGTGGCGTCCAGGCCCATGCGCGAGGTGGTGCCGTTGACCGAGGACGACGGGTCCAGCGGGCTGCCGGGCAGGCCATCGATGACGAAGATGTCCTGATGCGGCTGGAAGTGCGTGGCCAGCGCCCACAGCACCTGGCTGTCGTCGCCGATGTCGATGTCGCTGTCCACCGCGATCACGGTCTTCAGGTACGGGTCCCAGCCGAGCAGGGCGAGCATGATCTGCCGCGCCTCGCCGTCGCGGCTCTGGTCCAGGGCGACGTAGCAGTGGAAATGGGTGCCGGAATTGGGGTAGTGCACGGCGGTGACGGCGGGGAAGCGAGCCTTGAGTTTCTCGCTCATTTCCGCTTCCCGGGGCAGCCGCGCCAGGGTCAGGTGTTCGGCGTAGCGCCCACCGACCACGTCCACCAGCCAGGCATCCTTGCGCCGCATCAGGGTGTCGATCCGCAGCACATTGTTGGTCGAACGATCCGAGGAATAGCCGCTGAACTCACCGAACGGGCCTTCTTCGGCATAGGCCGTCGGATCGATGGCGCCTTCCAGGACAAACTCCGCAAAGGCCGGCACGCCGATGCCGTAGCGCGGGGTTTTCACCAGCTCCAGCGGCGCGCCGAACAAGCCGCCGGCCACCGCGCGCTCATCGCTACCGAACGGCAAGCGTGCCGCCGCCGCCAGCATGAACAGCGGGTGCGCGCCGACCACCATGGCCACGCGCAATTCTTCGCCGCGCTCCCGGGCGGTTTGCAGCATGCGCCACAGGTGACCGCGTGAATGCAGGCTGGTGGCGAGGGTCTGCCGTGCATGGCGCATCGAGCGGTGATAGCTCATGTTGGCAATGCCGGTGACCGGGTCTTCGGCAATGATGATCGCGTTGGTGATGTAGGGGCCGCGGTCACTGTCAAAGTGCTTGAGCATTGGCAGCAGCGCAAGGTCCACGGCTTCGCCTTCGAAGATTTCATCCAGCACCGGGCCGGTTTCCACGTAGCGCGGGGCGATGGGGTTGTTGGCACGCTTCTGGAAAGTCTCGTGCAATTGCGCCGGGGCAACGCCGAACATCCGGGCGATGCGGGTGCGGGAGGCGAACAGGTTGGTGACCACCGGCGCGCCGAAGTTGCCGACTTTTTCGCAGATCAGCAGCGGATCGCGGCCCTGGGTGGCGAGGGTGTCGACCAGGGCGGTGACGTCCTGGTCGGCTGAAAGGGATTGCCGGACGGTGAGCACATCGTCCGGGTATTGCCGGCGATAGGCGTCTAGAAAATCGTGAAAATCCTGGGTATCGCCGAGCGTCGAGAGGGTCATGGTTTCACCTCGTGAAAAGCAATGCTGTGCGTTCAAGTAACTCTTGAAGCTAGCGAGAACCCTGTGGGAGCGAGCTTGCTCGCGATAGCGGAGGGTCAGTTGACGTCAGTGTTGAATGTGACGCCGTCATCGTCGGAACGCCGCCCGGAACAAGCTCGCTCCCACAGGTTCCGAGGCGCTAGAGGTAAGTCGTGGTCAGACGAATGTCCGCCTCGATCAGGTCCTTGGGCGGCGGTGTCGGTTCGATGCCGCACAACCGGGCGATGTTGTTGCCCAGGTAGTCCTCAAGGTGATCCTCATCGATGCCCAGGCCTTGCGGCGCAGGCGAGCACAACACTTCGAGTTCGCGTAGCCACATGCCCGGTTCATTCGGCGGCGAGTCAGTGCCGAACACGATCTTGTTACGCGGCAGGTCCTTGGCGAACTCGACGATCCGCGACTGGAAGCACCAACCGGATTCGCAATAGACGTTCGGCGTGTCCATCGCCATCCAGAACGCTTCGAACGAGTAGTTGCCGCCGGTCTGGATGCCGAAGTGGCCGATGATGAAATTGACCATCGGAAACTCGCGGATGATCGGGTAGAACATCGTCGGGATGGTGTACGGCCCGTCCCCGGTGTGGATCAGCACCACGATGTTGTACTTGGCGCAGACCTTCATCGCCGGACGCAACCAGTCCAGCGCCCGGTCCGGGCGATAGCCGTGCATGTTGGCGTGCAGCTTGAGCATCTTGAAGCCGTATTCCTTGATGTGGAATTCCAGCTCCGCCGCACCGTTTTCCGGTCCCCAGCGCGGGTTGAAGTTGAAGTTGCCGATGAAGCGGTCCGGGTATTTCACGCACAGTTCGGCGACGTAGGACATGTAGTCACGCACACCCTCACGACCCCGGCGGTTGCCGTCGCGATAACCAGTGTTGCCTGGTGGCGGCTGGATGAAGCCCATGTCGATGCGGCGCGGCTTGCCGTTGATCATGTACGGGCCGTCCATCAGCTTGAGCATGCGCTCGCCGGTGAAGGGTTCGCCGGTGTGGCGCCAGGCCTCGTCGACCAGGTTGGTAGGGTGCAGATGGGTATCGATAATCATCGGTTCAGCTCCTGGCCAGTTGCGTGGTGACGGGGCGCTTGAGCTGCGCCTCTGCTTCACAAACGGAACGAGGTGGCGGGGTCGGTTCGAGGCCGATCATCCGTGCGGTGTTGTTGCCCAGGTACTCTTCGAGGGTGTCCTCGTCGAGGTTCAGGCCCTGCGGCGGTTCGTGGCACAACACTTCCAGCAGGCGCAGCCACATGCCGGGTTCGTTCGGCGGCGTATCGGTTCCGAACAGGATCTTGTGGGTCGGCAGGACCTTGGCGAACTCGACGATTCGCGACTGCAGGCACCAGCCCGATTCGCAGTAGACGTTGGGCAATTCCATCGCCCATTGCATCGGCTCGAACACGTAGACCCCGCCGGTCTGCACGCCGAAGTGGGCCATGATGAAATCGACGTTGGGGAATTCCTTGATCATCGGCACCCATTCCGACGGGATGCTGTAAGGCCCGTCGCCGGTGTGCAGCTTGACCGGGATGCCCAGCTCGGCGCATTTCTCGAAGGCCGGGCGCACCCAGTCCAGGGCGCGGTCCGGACGGTAGGCGTGCATGTTGGCCTGCATCTGGACCATCTTGAAGCCGTGTTCCTTGACATAGCGCTCGATGGCCTCGACGCCGTTCTCCACGCCGCAGCGCGGGTTATAGACGAAGCAGCCGATGAAACGGTCCGGGTAGGTCTGGACCATTTTCAGCGTGTAGGCCATGTAGGCGTCGATGGACTCGCGGCCGGTCAGATCGCCGTCGGTCCAGGTGTAGATGGTGTTGCCCTGGGGTGGCTGGATGAAGGCTTTGTCGATGCGGCGAGGTTTGCCGTTGACCATGTACGGGCCATCCATCATCTCCAGCAGACGCTCGCCGGTGAACGGGTCACCGTCATGCCTCCAGGCGAGGTCCACCAGATCGGTGGGATAGCAGCTGATATCGATGATCATTGAAGTCGATCTCCTGATAGCGGGGAAGGGAACCTTGCGGTTCACAGCAGCCACGTCCCGGGTAATCGGCCATTTCTATGCGCAAAGCATCACGCATTCCCTCGCCTGGTCGCATCCGGCTCGGGACGCTGGCTGCTTGGGGGCAAGTATTGGAAGGGGGTGTCGGGTTCGTACAATATTAATTGGGCGAGGGGTTGATATGCGTTCGATATGGGGGAAGGAAAATCAAAGATCGCAGCCTTCGGCAGCTCCTACGGGAGACGAGTGCAGGAGCTGCCGAAGGCTGCGATCTTTTGACCCTAAAGCAATGTGTTTTCAGCCAACTGCTTGACCGCCTCAACCACCGGTGCCACCCGCTCGGCCTGCCCCGGCGGCCACACCGCATACAGGTTGTAATGCGCCGCAATCTGCGCCTCGTTCAGCACCACCAGCCGACCGCTGCGCAACGCATCCGCCGCCAGCAACCCCCGCACCAATCCTGCACCGACGCCGGCCTCGGCAGCGGCAATCAGGTTCGCTGCGTTATCGAACACCACCCGCGCCGCAGGTTCGACGGGAGGCATGCCGGCCGCATCCAGCCACGGAATCCATGACCGTCGCGTATACCCCAGCAATGGCAGTTGAAGGATCTGCGCCGGATTCAACGGCAGCTCCAGACCATGACGTTTCAGCAGTTCCGGCGAAGCCACCGCCATCACCCGGTCCCCGCAAATCTGCGTCATCTCGCAGTCGTCCCAGTCGCCATAACCGTAGCGCAAGGCCAGGTCCACCCGTTCGAATGCACTGCGGTCCGAGCGTGGCATCGACAACAGCACCACCTCATGGTCGGGCAACAGGTCCAGCAGTTGCGGCAGGCGCGGATTGAGCCAGCTCTGGGCCAGTTCGCTATCGATGTCGAGGGTCAGGCGCTGGGCCACGCTGCGGTTCTTCACCGAAGACAGCGCCCGGTCGATCTGCGCCAAGCCGTCGGACAACACACTGGCGAACAGTTGCCCGGCATCGGTCAGGTTGCTGCCGCCGCCTTCGCGCACGAACAGCGGCTGGCCGATGAAGTCTTCCAGCGAGCGGATCTGCTGGCTGATGGCGCTGTGGGTCAGGTCGAGTTTGCGCGCCGCGCTGGAGAAACTGCCGCTGCGCGCCGCCTGGATGAACGCGCTCATGGACTGCACCGACGGGTATCGCTTGTACATGCTGTTAGTCCTACTTACACAGGATGGCAGAAATCGTCGCTGGCCCGTTTTTCCCAAGGCTTCCAATAATCGATCACCAGGCCTGCACAAAGACGGGCCGCTCTCTTGGAGCCTGACAATGATCGAATTCACGGTAAACGGCGAACGACGCGAGCTGGCAGAGACATCGCCCTCCATGCCCTTGTTATGGGTGCTGCGTGACCACTTGAAACTCACCGGCACCAAGTTCGGTTGCGGCATGGGCCTGTGCGGTGCCTGCACCGTACACCTGGACGGCGTCGCGGTGCGCTCCTGCCAACTGCCGGTCGCCGCCGTGGCGGGGCACAGCATCACCACCATCGAAGGCTTGTCGCCGACTGAGCAGCATCCGCTGCAACTGGCCTGGGTTGCCGAAGATGTGCCGCAATGCGGTTACTGTCAATCGGGTCAGATCATGTCCGCCGCCGCGTTGCTCAACACTGGTGCCGTGGTGACCGACGATTCGATCCGCAATGCCATGTCCGGCAACCTGTGCCGCTGCGGCACTTACGGACGGATCAACAAAGCGATCAAGCGCGCGGCCAACGCGCCGAAGGAGGCGTGATGACGATCTCCCCGATGGATGTTTCGCGACGGGTGTTTCTCAAGCAAACCGCGACTGTTGCTTCCGGCCTGGCCATTGCCTTTTACCTGCCTTCGAGCCTTGCCGCGACTGACCCGAAAGCCCCGGCACCTGCCGGTGAATTCGAACCCAACGCCTGGGTGCGTATCCTGCCCGACGGCACGGTAAAGCTGGTGGTGCATAAACACGATTCCGGCACTGGAACACACACGGCCCTGGCCGCCTGCGTGGCCGAGGAACTGGACGTCAATCCGATGACCGTGCAGGTGATCTCGCCGGAAGATCCGTTCTTCGAAACCTACATTCACCCGATCTGGAAAGTCTTCTCCACCGGCGGCAGCACCAGCGTCTCGCTGGAATACGACCGCCTGCGCATGGCCGGTGCCACGGCCCGGGCGTTGCTGATCACGGCGGCTGCCAAACAGTGGAAAGTCAGCCCCGACAGTTGCATCACTGAAGAAGGCCGCGTGGTTCATGGGGCGAGCAAGCGCAGCCTCGGTTATGGCGAACTGGTGGGTGTCGCCGCGCATCTGCCGGCACCGGCCAAGGTCACGCTCAAGGACCCGGCGCAGTTCAGGTACATCGGCAAGCTGCGGCACAAGCGCGATGCCCAGGCCAAGGTCTGCGGGCGCTTCAAATACAGCATCGACGTGGTGTTGCCGGACCTGCTGGTGGCGGTGATTCAACGCGCTCCCGTGCTGGGGGCGACCGTTGTGTCGGTGGACAGCGCGGCTGCGCTGCAGGTACCGGGCGTGCGTAAGGTGATCAAGGTGCCGGGGCGTCCCGATGTCCTCGGCGGTAACGTCGAAGGCGTGGCGGTATTGGCGGATAGTTACTGGGCCGCGCATCAGGGGCGCGAATTGCTCAAGGTGCAGTGGAGCGACTCGCCGCTGGCGGGTTTCGACAGTGATGAACTGGCCAAGGCCCAGGTAGCGGCGCTGGCGGACAAAGGCGCGCAACGGGTGTCCGCCATGGCTGCGGGTGATGTGAACGCACAATGGCCGAATGCGGCAAAGCTGCTCGAAGCCGATTACCGCATGCCCTACAAGGTGCAGAATCCGTTGGAACCTATCTGCGTCACCGCGCAGGTCAAGGACAACGCCATCACCTATTGGGGCGGGGTGCAGGTGCCTTCGTCGGCGCTGGAAGCGGCGCAAGTCATATGCAAGTTCACCAAGGACAAAGTCACCATCAACGAACGGGTGTCCGGCGGCAGCTTCGGAGCGCGGGAAGCCAAGTATTGGTTGTTCGAAGTGGCCTACCTGGCGCAGCAAGCCAGGGTGCCGGTGAAACTGATGAACAGCCGCGAAGACGAAATGCGTTCATTGTTCATGCACCCGGCCACGCTGCACCGGGCCAAAGGTGCGCTGGATGCGCAGGGTCGCTTGACCGCGTTGCAGCTCGACGCGGTGTCGCCGGCCTCGCCGGAGCAGTGGGAGCCGGGCTATTTCGAGCGCCCCGACAAAATGGACTACAGCACCACCGAAGCCATCACCGCTTGGGATTTCGCCTATCGCCCGGCCAACCTCGACCTGACATGGGTCAGGCACGAGAGCCAGGTGCCCAGTGGCTGGTATCGCTCGGTGAGCTTCATCCCCAATGTGTTCGCCGTGGAAAGCTTCATGGATGAACTGGCCCATGGCGCCGGGCAAGACCCGTTGGCTTTTCGCCTGGCCAACATGCAGGACCGGCCACGGCATGTCGCTGTTTTGAAAAGCGCTGCCGAGCGTGCCGGCTGGGGGCAGCCGCTGCCCGAAGGCACGGCGCTGGGAATCGCCACGAACCAGGGTTACACCAGCTTCATTGCGGTGGTTGCGCGCCTGTCGAAAAAGGATGGCGTGATCAAGGTCGAGAAGCTCACCTGCGTGGTCGATTGCGGCCTGGCGGTGTCGCCCGGCGGCGTTGAAGAGCAGATCTACGGCGGCTTGATGTGGGGGCTCGGCCACGCGTTGTTCGATCGGATGGACATCAAGCGAGGCAGGGTGGTGCAGAGCAACTTCCATGATTACCGGGTGACGCGCATGTCGGACATGCCGGCGGTGGACATCCTGCTGGTAGACGGCGATCCGGCCAAGCCCGGTGGTGTCGGTGAGCTGGGCAGCCCGTCGGTGGCCCCGGCCATTGCCAATGCCCTGTTCAGCCTGACCGGCCTGCGCCAGCGCTCTACACCGCTGAACCTGGGATAACGGGCATGGACTTGCGCTTGCTGAGGTACTTCATGGCCCTGGCTGAAGAGCTGCATTTCGGCCGGGCCGCCACCCGCTTGCATATCTGCCAGCCACCCCTGAGCCAGCAGATCCGTCTGCTGGAGGAGGAACTGGGCACGCCATTGTTCGAGCGCAGCCATCACCGGGTCGAGTTGACCGCCGCCGGGCAGATGCTCAAGGAACAGGCGCCGCTGGTGTTCGAACAACTCAACCGCGCGCTGGACCTGACGCGCCAGACCGGCCGTGGCCAGTTGGGCGAACTGGAAATCGGCATGATCAGCTCAGTGATGGTCGGGGTGCTGCCTCGGGCTTTGCACCTGTTTCGCGAGCGTTATCCGCAAGTAAACTGGCGCCTGCATGAGATGACCCCGGCGGCGCAGGTCAAGGCGCTCAAGGAAAAACGCATCGACGCCTGTGTGTTCCGGGTCGGGTATGACGACCCGCAGTTGCGCAATGAACTGCTGATCTACGAGCCGATCCGGGTGGTTATGCCGGTCGATCATCCGTTGGCAAAGCGTGAAACCCTGGCGCCGTCGGATCTGGCTCAGGAGCCATTCGTCGCCCTGGAGTTGAAGCAATCGCGGTTCGCCGATTTTCTCTTCCAGTGCTGCATCCAGGCCGGGTTCACCCCGCAGATCCGCCAGCAGGTGATCGAGGTGCAAACCTTGCTCAGCCTGGTGCGGGCAGGTTTCGGCGTGGCGTTGCTGCCGGCATCCATCGAGCAATTGGCGCCGGCGGGCCTGGTGTTCCGGCGCCTGACCCCGGCGTTGCCGGAGGTGCCGCTGTACGCCACGTACCGCGCGGACGATGATTCGCCGGTGCTCAAGCTGTTTCTCGATACGTTGCGCGAACTGGTGTTGCAAAACTCCAACTGAACACTAACTCCTGTGGGAGCGGGCAAGCCCGCTCCCACAGGGTTCGTTGCACTAACCTTAAGCTCGAAGGTCGTACTCTTCACAGGGTCACCATACTTGTGGGGTCGCAATGAGCCAGGACGTCCTGACCACCGAAACCAATCGTCGCCAGTTGCAGCAGATCATCGCCGGGCTGTCCGACGGGGTGATCCTGCTCGACCCCGACCAGACCATTCGCTGGGCCAATGAGGCTGCCCTGGCCATGCACGGCGTCTCGCAGGTCAGCGATCTGGGGCCCGATGCCAAGGCCTACGCCAAGCGCTTCGTCCTGCGCTATCGCAACAATCACCTGGTGCCGGTCGACAGCTATCCAATCAACCGTGTGGCCCGTGGCGAGACGTTTAGTGACGTGCTGGTGGTGGTGGCATCGGCGGCCGATGAAGAAGAGCACAGCTGGGTCCATCGCGTGCGCAGCCTGGTACTGGCCGACAGCCAGGGCGAACCAGAGTCGTTGGTGCTGATCATGGACGATGTCACCGAGTGGGCCAGCGCCGAGCAGCGCTTCGAGAAAACCTTCGCTGCCAACCCCGCGCCAGCGGTGATCTGTCGCCTCAGTGATCTGCGCTACATCAAGGTCAATCCCGGCTTCCTTGAAATGACCGGCTACTCTCGCGATCAGGTGATCGGCACATCCACCTATGAACTGGATGTACTGGAGCAAGCCGAAAACAAGGCATTGGCCAAGCAATGTTTGCGCGAAGGGGGGACCATCGCGCAGATGCAGGCCGAATTGCGGCTACCGGATGGCGGCAGCAAGCAGGTCATCGTCGCCGGCCAGCCGCTGGAACTCAACGATGAGGCCTGCATGCTGTTTTCCTTCGTCGACATGGAGCCTCGACACAAGGCCGAAGTGGCTCTGCGCCAAAGCGAAGAACGCTTTGCCAAGGCGTTTCGGCTGTCTCCGGTGCCAATACTGGTGTGTGGCGCGGGTGACCAGGTGGTGCTGGACGTCAACGAGGCGTTCCTCGATACGCTCGGTTATCCGGGTGAAGAGGTGCTGGGCGAGAACATCGCGCAGATCGATTTCATCGACGACAAGGGCGCACGCACTCGGTTGTTCGCCGCATTGGAGAAAACCGGCAGCCTGGATCGCATCGACGTGCGCCTGCGCAGGAAAGACGCCGGGCTGATCGATTGCGCGGTGTCGGCGGACACCGTGAACATTCAGGGCATCCCCTGTTATCTGCTGGTGCTGATGGACATCACCGAGCGCAAGCGCACCGAGCTGGAACTGGTGTCGGCCATCGAGGAGGTGATGAAGGACGCCTCATGGTTCAGCCGCACGCTGATTGAAAAACTGGCCAACGTGAAGCGCTTCAACTCACCGGAACTGCCCGGTGTGTCCTTCGCCGACCTGACCGCCAGGGAGCGCGATGTGCTGGGGCTGATCTGCGAAGGCCGGGCCGACAAGGAAATCGCCGCGCGCCTGAAGCTGGCGCCGAACACGGTGCGCAACCATGTGGCGACGGTGTATTCCAAGCTCGGTGTGCACAGCCGCAGCGAGGCGATTGTCTGGGCGAGGGAGCGGGGACTGTTCTCCAGTGAATGGCGACCCAGGGGGTAGCGTTAAGGTGCAAATGCACTAGAACGCAGGGTGCAAATTCATGTGTCGACCCGGTGTGGTGGTTTTTAGGCTGAGGAGGTGCGGCAGATGGCTTCAAGTCGTCGGCACCGCCTTGGTAAACCGCCAAAAGGAACAGCCTCATGAGCCAGTTACCCGATGCTTCAACCCGCCAGGCCTCGCTGCAATGATTACCCAGGCGCAACTGCGGATGCTGATCGAGCGCAGTTTTTCACCCCTGGCTTGCGAATGCAGTGTCACCGGCGACCATTCGCTGACCGTGAAGCTCTACCACCCGGTGTCGGGCCAGGTGGACCTGGTGGTCAGTGGCCTGCACATGAGCACGTTGCAGACGGCGCAGTCGGTCACTGTATTGATCGAAGAACTGCGTTACGAACTGGACAGTAATTCCTTGCAACGGCCTGATACGGCGATGTAAGAACTGTCAGCTTTTACGGGTGTTGGCCACGGGCTGCGCTATGAGTGATTCGCAGATATTTATTTTTTTTGACAGGTGTATGGACTTTGCGCGCCGGTTTTGTTGTCACAAAAAATGTGTCTATCACTTATCGCGGGTCAACCTATGAAAACTCTTGGGAAACGCGTTATCTCACCCTTGTCGCTGGCATTGTGCGTGGCGATCCTCGGCGGCTGCTCCAGTCCGCCACCCCCGCCTGTGGTCACTCCACCCCCTCCTGAACGCACCTGCCAGGCCATGGATAAAACCGATGTCCTGGGCGATGTACGGGCTGAAGACGGGCAGGTGACCCGAGTCACCACCACGACGCGTTGCGTCACGCAGTAAATCGGGTTTTTACGCTGTGGGAGCGAGCAGGCTCGCTCCCACAGGGATTTGTGCTGTTCAGACGATCAGGACAGGAAACCGCCATCCACATTCAGCGAAACGCCGGTGGTGTAGCTGGAAGCATCGCTGGCCAGGTACAACACTGCGCCGGCCATTTCGCTCGGGTCGGCCACGCGCTTGAGCGGGATCTGTTGCAGCGCGGTGTTCAGGATGGCTTCGTTTTTCACCAGTGCCGAGGCGAACTTGGTGTCGGTCAGGCCCGGCAGCAGGGCATTGCAGCGAATCCCGAACTGCGCGCATTCCTTGGCGAACACCTTGGTCATGTTGATCACCGCCGCCTTGGTCACCGAGTAGATGCCCTGGAAGATGCCCGGTGAAACGCCGTTGATCGAGGCCACGTTGATGATGCTGCCGCCGCCGTTTTCGCGCATCAACTTGCCGGCTTCGACGGACATGAAGAAGTAGCCGCGGATGTTCACGTCGACGGTTTTCTGGAAGGCGCCGAGGTCGGTGTCCAGCACGTTGCAGAATTGCGGGTTGGTCGCGGCGTTGTTGACCAGGATGTCCAGGCGGCCGAACTGTTCCTTGATGCCGGCGAAGACCTGGCTGATCTGTTCCATTTCGCCGATGTGGCAGGCAACGGCGGTGGCCTTGCCGCCGGCGGCGATGATCGCGTCGGCGACGTGCTGGCAGCCTTCTAGCTTGCGGCTCGACACGATCACGTGGGCGCCTTGCTGGGCCAGCAGTTTGGCGATGGCTTCACCGATGCCACGGCTGGCGCCGGAGACGAAAGCGATCTTGCCGTCGAGGTCGAACAACTGAGTCTTGGACATGGGATTCCCTTGTTATTAAGCCTTGTGATGAAGCTGATCAGAGGCTGGATTTCGAAATGACCTGCAAGCTCATCTGCTCCAGCAGCTTGTTCATGTGAATGAACTGCGCGAAGCGTTTGTCCTGGGTCTGGCCATGGTAGAAGCGGTAGTAGATCTGCTGCACGATGCCGGCCAGGCGGAACAGGCCGTAGGTGTAGTAGAAGTCGAAATTGTCGATGCGGATGCCCGAGCGTTCGGCATAGTAGTCGACGAATTCGCGGCGGGTCAGCATGCCCGGTGCATGGCTCGGCTGGCGGCGCATCATCTGCACCGGCGCCGGATCATCGGCTTCGATCCAGTAGGCGAGGGTATTGCCCAGGTCCATCAGTGGATCGCCCAGTGTGGTCAGTTCCCAATCGAGCACGCCGATGATCTGCATCGGGTTGTTCGGGTCGAGGATCACGTTGTCGAAGCGGTAGTCGTTGTGCACGATGCTGGAGGTCGGATGGTCGGCCGGCATCTTGTCGTTGAGCCAGGCCTTCACCGTGTCCCATTGTGGCGCATCGGGGGTCAGGGCCTTTTCGTAGCGATCGCTCCAGCCTTTGATTTGGCGCGCCACGTAACCTTCGGGTTTACCCAGGTCACCCAGGCCGTAGGCGTTGTAGTCGACGCGGTGCAGCTCTACGAACTTGTCGATGAAGCTCTTGCACAGGGCTTCGGTTTTCGCCGAATCCAGGCCCAGTTCCGGCGGCAGGTCTGAGCGCAGGATGATGCCGTTGACCCGTTCCATGACATAGAACTCGGCACCGATCACCGATTCGTCGGTGCAGTGCACGTAGGCTTTCGGGCAGTACGGAAAACCGTCGCGCAGTTGATTGAGGATGCGGAATTCACGGCCCATGTCGTGGGCCGACTTGGCCTTGTGGCCGAAGGGCGGGCGACGCAGGACTAATTCCTGTTCGGGGTATTCCAGCAAGTAGGTGAGATTTGAAGCACCGCCCGGAAACTGGCTGATCCGTGGCAAGCCGCTGAGCCCCGGAATATGGGCCTTGAGATACGGATCGATCAGGCTGGCATCGAGCTCTTCGCCGGTGCGGATACGGGTGGACTGGTCGTTAAGCGCCATGCTTATCCCTTCTGCTTATTCTGGAGGCCTTGAACTATTGGCTAATCTAATGCGCACACTGCGCACCTACAACCGCGAACGGCTCTTATAGGTGAGCGTGTTGCCGGCCAATCATTGTTTTTGATACAGCTGTTTGACTCGCCCTCAATGGGCGAGCTGGCTCTCGGCCGACGGTAGTTCGATCGGTGTGAGCACCGGTTGGCCGGAGAAAAATGCCACGAGGTTCTTGCCCACCAGTTCGACGGTGCCCTGGGTGGCTTCCGGGGACAGCCCGGCGACATGGGGAGTGAGGATCACGTTGCTCAGGGTCTTGAGTGCATCCGGCACCTTCGGCTCGGCGTCGAACACATCCAGCGCGGCCCCGGCGATCCGGCGTTGCTCCAGGGCGGCGATCAGGTCGGCCGTGGCAATCACGCTGGCCCGGGCGATGTTGACGATAAACCCGTTGGGGCCCAACGCGTCCAGTACCTGGCGATTGATCAGTTGCCGGGTGCCCACGCCGCCGGGGGTGGCGACGATCAGGAAGTCCGAGGCCCGTGCCAGTTCGGTCGGGGTCGAGCAGAAGGTGTAGGACACATCGCTGCGACGCTGGCGATTGTGGTAGCAAATGTTCATGTCGAAACCGGCGCTGGCGCGTTTGGCAATCGCCATGCCGACCGCGCCGAGGCCGAGGATGCCCAGGCGTTTGCCGGCCAGGGAAGGGCGCATGATCTTCGGCCACTCGCCGCGCCGTACGGCGGCGTCACAGCGAGGAATGTCGCGTACCAGCGACAGCAGCAGCGCCATGGCATGGTCGGCGACGGACGGGGCGTTGACCCCGGCGCCATTGGTGACGGTGATGCCCCGGTTCGCTGCGGCCTGCAGGTCGACGTGTTCATAGCCGGCGCCGATCACGCAGATGATCTTGAGGTTGGGCAGGGCGGCGATTTCATCGGCATATAGCCCCAGAGGGCCACGGGTGAGGACGGCGTCGATCTGCCCGGTGTGGCGGGCGATGGCTTCGGCGCGCTCGGTGGGCGTCGGGGCCAGGATCAGGTGAAAGCCCTGATGTTCAAGGATAGGCAGGTAATCATTGATGGTTTCAACCAATACCAGAACGGTTACGGGCATGCTTGGCTCCCTGGGCATCGAAAAATCGGTTCGAACGTCACTTGAGATTGCTGATTTCAGGGTGGCTTGGCAACCACCAGCGATCGCGGCCCGTGGCAGCTCCTGCGCCGTTGAGGGCACTGCGCTGAGTGTAGGATCTGGCGAAGCCTGCGATCTTTTTATTGCGTGGGGGCGGGCGATTTACTTCGACGGCGTGAGGGCGGCCCGGGCAGCTTCGAGAATTTCATCCGACAGCGGATCGCCGCGGGTGGCCCGGGACAGCATCAGCGCGCCGAACATCAGCGAATACTGCACCAGCGCCTGCTGCCGTTTGCCGGCTTCGTCCTCTGCGTCCAGCAGCGAGCCGAGGGAATCAAGCAGGTTGTTCAGGCCTTGCAGATAGGTTTGGCGCAATCCGCTCTCGGCGGCCTCATGGCACATGTCCCCGGCAAACGCCACCACTGGGCAGCTGTCGCCCGGATTGTCCCGGCTTTCGTTGGACAGGTAGGTTTCGACCACGGCGCGGCGGGCGGCGTCCTTGCTGTCATGCTCGGCCACCCGTCCCAGCCAGCGTTGCGCGGCCTGATCGAAAGCCCGGCCACTGGCCTCTTGCGCCAGGGCTTCCCTGGATTCGAAGTGCCCGTAGAAACCGCCGTGGGTCAGGCCCGCGGCGGCCATCACATCGACCACACTGATCCCGTGCAAGCCGCGTTCACGAAACAGCCGTGTGGCGGCATCGACTATGGTCTCGCGGTTGAGGTCGGCTTGTTTGCGGGAAACTCGGGGCATGGGTCATTCTCGGTTTGCAGGTTGGACATCAGAGGGCGTATTGGGCAACTCCGTTGCCGAATGACCAATTCTCTTTTTTCACTTCCACCAGATTAATGAAAACGTCCTCCAGGCGCACCGCCAGCTCTGCGTTAAGGCTTTCGGCGATGGTTTTGTAGAGGTTTTTTTTCTGCTCCAGGGTTCGCCCTTCGTTGAGGGTGATCTGGATGACGACCAGGTTGTCGCTGCGGTTGATGCCCAGATACTCGGGATCAAAGATGAAATGCTGCTCGTCGTGTTCGGCCAGGATCTGGAAGTTGTCGTGTTCCGGTACGCCAATGGTCTGGCGCATGGCGGCATAGATCAGTTGCCCGATGCGTTTGGCGTGGGTGGGGTCCCGGTGTTTTTTGATGTCGACGCGAACCAGTGGCATGGGAAGACTCCGGAAGGAATGCTGGTCGGTTATAAATACATGATGGTAGACCTTTATCAAGCGCGCATTGCGTTTTGGCGATGACGCGCAGTTGCACCGCAGGTCCTTGTGGGAGCGAGCTTGCTCGCGATGGCTGCGGCACATGCAACCTATTCTCCGACTGATACACCGCTATCGTCGGAACGCCGCCCGGAGCAAGCTCGCTCCCACAGGGGATATCCCACAGAGGATTTTCGTCTATCTGGTACCACCGTTCCTCACCTAAGTCTTTGCTTCTGCTCACTAATCCCCCAGAATGCCGCCCCTGTTTCGGCCGGACGCCGCCTGTCGGGTATTCCGACGCGTCCTGGCCGGGTGGCAAGTGACCGGAATGTGGAGATCCCACCGGATGAATGATCAGGCCAATAGCGTTAACGAACGCTATGTAGAAGCGACACCCGCGACGCTTTCAAGCTGGAATCGCCAGGACACCACCTGGATGCTGGGCCTTTTTGGCACGGCGATTGGTGCCGGAACCCTGTTTTTGCCGATCAACGCAGGCCTGGGCGGCTTCTGGCCGCTGCTGGTCCTGGCGTTGCTGGCGTTCCCGATGACGTTCTACGCGCACCGCGGGCTGACCCGGTTCGTGCTGTCCGGTCGCGAAGGCGCCGACATCACTGAGGTGGTGGAAGAGCATTTCGGCATCAAGGCCGGCGCGCTGATCACCTTGCTGTACTTCTTCGCGATTTTCCCGATCCTGCTGATCTATAGCGTGGCCCTGACCAACACGGTCGGCAGCTTCATGGAACATCAACTGCACATCATGCCGCCACCGCGCGCCGTGCTGTCGCTGGTGCTGATCCTCGGCCTGCTGGCGGTGGTGCGTTGTGGTGAGCAGTTGATCGTCAAGGCCATGAGCCTGATGGTCTATCCGTTCATCGTCGCGCTGCTGTTCCTGGCGGTGTACCTGGTTCCCCACTGGAACGGCGGCATCCTCACCACCGCGAGCAGCGTGCCGGCGCCGTCGGCGCTGTTGCATACCCTGTGGCTGGCGATTCCGGTGATGGTGTTCTCGTTCAACCACTCGCCGATCATCTCGGCGTTCGCCGTGGACCAGAAGCGTCGCTACGGTGAACACGCCGAGGAGCGCAGCTCGCAGATCCTGTCCCGCGCCCATCTGCTGATGGTGGTGATGGTGCTGTTCTTCGTCTTCAGTTGCGTGCTGACCCTGTCGCCAGCGCAACTGGCTGAAGCCAAGGCGCAGAACCTGTCGATCCTGTCGTACCTGGCCAACCACTTCAGCAATCCGACCATCGCCTTCGCGGCGCCGTTGATTGCCTTCGTGGCCATTTCCAAGTCGTTCCTGGGGCATTACATCGGCGCCAGCGAAGGCCTCAAGGGCCTGATCGTCAAGAGCGGCAAGCGTCCGTCCGCCAAGGCCCTGGACCGTATGACTGCCGCGTTCATGCTGGTGGTGTGCTGGATCGTCGCTACGCTGAACCCGAGCATCCTCGGCATGATCGAAACCCTCGGCGGCCCGGTGATCGCGGCGATCCTGTTCCTGATGCCGATGTACGCCATCCGCAAGGTGCCGGCGATGGCACGCTATCGCGGTCAGGCATCCAACGTCTTCGTGACGGCGGTGGGCCTGGTGGCGATCACGGCGTTGATCTACTCGCTGACCGCATGATCGACCGGCCTGCTCGCGCAGTGCCGGATTGACAGCTACAGTGGCCGCTGCACGTGATACGTGCAGCGGTTTTTTTTCGCCTGGAGGCACTGGATTGTCGAACGCCCCAAAGGCTAATCCCACCGAGCAACCCAACCGCTGGCAGGACCTGTTGGCCGGTTTGTCGATTGCCGGCCTGTTGCTGCCCGAAGCGGTCGCCTATTCAAGCATCGCCGCACTGGCGCCTCAGGCCGGGGTGATCGCCTTGTTTGCCGGGCTGCTGTGTTATGGCCTGTTCGGCACCAGCCGCTTTGCGATTGTCTCGGCCACTTCATCCTCCGCCGCCGTACTGGCTGCGGCGACCGCCACCCTGGCCAATGGTGACCCCGGGCTTCGCTCGACCCTGGCCTTCGGCCTGGTGCTGGTGACCGGGGTGTTTTTTTTGCTGGCCGGGATGTTCAAGCTCGGCGGCGTGACCTCGTTCATTGCCAAGCCGGTACTGCGCGGCTTTGCCTTTGGCCTGGCGCTGACCATCATCCTCAAGCAGGTCGCCAGCGTGGTCGGCGTGCATTTGACCGATGCCAATCTGGTGGGGTTTCTGCCGCAGCTGCTGGAGCAATTGCCGCAATGGAACCGGACCGCAGCGGTGGTCGGTGCCGTGGCGTTGGCCCTGTTATGGCTGTTTGCGCGGTTTCGGCGTTTGCCGGGTGGTTTGTTGGTGGTGGTGATCGGCATTGCGGCAGGACAGTGGCTGGACCTGCCGGCCTATGGCGTGAAGCTGATCGGTGTGATCGACCTGAGCCTGGAGGTGCCGAAGCTGCCGGTGCTGCCGTTTGCCGACTGGCTGCGTCTGGGGGAATTGGCGTTCGCCATGGTGTTGATTCTGTATGCGGAATCCTATGGCTCGATCAGTGCTTATGCGCTCAAGCATGGCGACCGCGTCAACTCGAACCGCGACCTGCTGGCGCTGGGGGCTTCCAACCTGTTGTCCGGCCTGTTCCACGGCATGCCGGCGGGCGCGGGGTATTCGGCGACGTCGGCCAATGAGGCAGCCGGTGCCACTTCGCGCCTGGCCGGTATCGTGGCGGCGCTGGTGGTGCTGGTCATTGTCCTGACGGTGCTGCCTTACATCGCCCTGACCCCGGAACCGATCCTCGCCGCCATCGTCATTCATGCCCTGGGGCGGGGCTTGAGCCTGCAGCCGCTGGGACGCTATTTCATCTGGCGCCGAGACCGCTTGCTGGTGATCTGCGCCGTGGGGGCTGTGTTGCTGCTGGGGGTGCTGGACGGTTTGCTGGTGGCGGTGGCGATCAGTGTGTTGCTGATGCTCAAGCAGATGTCGGCGGCGGATATCCAGATCCTGGGGCGCATCGATGGCGGTCACGACTTTGTCGACCTGCAGCGCCATCCAACGGCGCAAACGGTGCCGGGCGTGTTGATTGTGCGGCCGGGTGAGGCGTTGTTTTTTGCCAACGTCGAGCGGATTCTTGGCGGTGCCTTGCACTTGATCCGGCATTCGCAAACGCCGGTTCATACGGTGATCCTCAGTCTTGAGGAATCGCCCGATCTGGATGGCACCAGCATTGAGGCGTTGCAGGAGTTTTTCGTGCGGGTGCATCAGGGGGGCAAACAGCTGATTCTGGCGCGTCTGAAAGACGACGCACAAGCGGCGTTGGCGGTGTTGCCGCAGGCGGAGGTTAGTGGGGTGGTGCTGAGTGGGTTGAGTGTGGATGGGGCGGTGCAACAGGCCCTCCAGTTGAATGCATGACCCTCTGTGTGGGCGGTGTTCAAATTGAAGGCATAAAAAAACGCCGCTCATCTCACGATGGGCGGCGTTTTTCATTGCGTTGCTACGTTAGGCTTGAACGACCGGGATGTTGGCGTTCGCAGCAGCTTCACGGAACTCGGCGATCTGGTCGAAGGACAGGTAGCGGTAGACATCGGCCGCCATGCTGTCGATCTTGCCGGCGTATTCCATGTACTCCTCGACGGTCGGCAGGCGACCCAGGATGGAAGCCACGGACGCCAGTTCAGCCGAAGCCAGGTAGACGTTCGCGCCGTCACCCAGACGGTTCGGGAAGTTACGGGTCGAAGTCGACACCACAGTCGAGTTCGGCTCTACACGTGCCTGGTTACCCATGCACAGTGAGCAGCCCGGCATTTCCATGCGCGCGCCAGCCTTGCCGTAGATGCCGTAGTAGCCTTCTTCGGTCAGTTGGTGAGCGTCCATCTTGGTCGGCGGCGACAACCACAGACGGGTTGGCAGCTGACCCTTGACCTGTTCCAGCAGCTTACCGGCAGCGCGGAAGTGACCGATGTTGGTCATGCACGAACCGATGAACACTTCGTCGATCTTCTCGCCAGCAACGCTGGAGAGCAGGCGGGCGTCGTCCGGGTCGTTTGGCGCGCAGAGCACAGGCTCCTTGATGTCGGCCAGGTCGATCTCGATGATTTCAGCGTATTCGGCGTCTTTGTCCGCTTGCAGCAGCTCAGGGTTGGCCAGCCAGGCTTCCATCGCTTGAGCGCGACGTTCCAGAGTACGTGCATCGCCGTAGCCTTCGCCGATCATCCAGCGCAGCAGGGTGATGTTGGACTGCAGGTATTCGGCAATCGACTCTTTGGACAGCTGGATGGTGCAACCGGCAGCCGAACGTTCAGCCGAGGCGTCAGACAGTTCGAACGCTTGCTCGACGGTCAGCTTAGGCAGACCTTCGATCTCCAGGATGCGACCGGAGAAGGCGTTCTTCTTGCCTTTCTTCTCTACGGTCAGCAGGCCAGCCTGGATCGCGTAGTAAGGAATGGCGTGAACCAGGTCACGCAGGGTGACGCCTGGTTGCAGTTCGCCTTTGAAGCGAACCAGGATCGACTCAGGCATGTCCAGCGGCATGACGCCGGTGGCAGCGGCGAACGCAACCAGGCCGGAACCGGCCGGGAACGAGATGCCGATCGGGAAACGGGTGTGGGAGTCACCACCGGTACCGACGGTGTCTGGCAGCAGCATGCGGTTCAGCCACGAGTGGATGATGCCGTCGCCCGGACGCAGGGAAACGCCGCCGCGGGTCATGATGAAGTCAGGCAGGGTGTGGTGGGTGGTCACGTCGATCGGCTTTGGATAAGCCGCGGTGTGGCAGAAGGACTGCATCACCAGGTCGGTCGAGAAGCCCAGGCACGCCAGGTCTTTGAGTTCGTCACGGGTCATTGGACCGGTGGTGTCCTGGGAACCGACGGTGGTCATCTTCGGTTCGCAGTAGGTGCCTGGACGCACACCAGCTACGCCGCACGCCTTGCCGACCATTTTCTGCGCCAGGGTGAAACCCTTGGTGCTTTCAGCCGGAGCTTCAGGCTTCTTGAACAGGGTCGAAGGTGGCAGACCCAGCTCGGTGCGAGCCTTCTCGGTCAGGCCACGGCCGATGATCAGCGGAATACGGCCGCCAGCACGAACTTCGTCCAACAGCACCGGAGTCTTCATTTCGAAGGTGGTCAGGACTTCGTCGGTGCCGTGCTTGCAGACTTTGCCAGCATGCGGGTACAGGTCGATCACGTCGCCCATGTGCATGTTGGAAACGTCGAATTCGATTGGCAGTGCGCCGGCATCTTCCATGGTGTTGTAGAAGATCGGAGCGATTTTGCTGCCGAAGCAGAAACCGCCGGCACGCTTGTTCGGTACGTAAGGAACGTCGTCGCCGAAGAACCACAGTACGGAGTTGGTCGCCGATTTACGCGAAGAACCGGTACCGACCACATCGCCGACGTAGGCGATAGGGAAGCCGGCGTTGCGCATTTCTTCGATCTGCTTCATCGGACCGGTGACGCCTTGTGCGTCAGGCACGATGCCGTCGCGAGCCATTTTCAGCATGGCCAGGGCGTGCAGCGGGATGTCTGGACGGGACCAGGCATCAGGCGCAGGGGACAGGTCGTCGGTGTTAGTTTCGCCGGTGACCTTGAACACGCGCAGGCTGATCTTGTCGGCCAGGGTCGGGCGCTTCACGAACCACTCGCCGTCAGCCCAGGATTGCAGCACGCCTTGGGCGTGAACGTTACCGTTCTTGGCTTTTTCAGCGACGTCGTGGAAGGCGTCGAACATCAGCAGGGTGTGCTTGAGTTCTTCGGCCGCTACTGGAGCCAGTTCGGCGTCGTCCAGCAGGTTAACCAGAGTCACGATGTTGTAGCCGCCCTGCATGGTGCCGAGCAGTTCAACAGCGCGCTTCTTGTCGATCAGGGGGGATTTGGCTTCGCCTTTGGCGATGGCGGACAGGAAGCCGGCCTTTACATAGGCAGCTTCGTCCACTCCAGGCGGAACGCGATTGGTGATCAGGTCAACGAGGAATGCTTCTTCGCCAGCCGGGGGATTTTTCAGCAGCTCGACCAGGCCTGCAGTTTGTTCGGCGTTTAGCGGCTGGGGAACGATACCCAGTGCTGCGCGCTCTTCGATATGTTTGCGGTAGGCTTCAAGCACAGTTATTACCCTCATCAGTGGTCCCAAATGGGTGTCCGGGACGCTCATCCCGAAATTGCCGTACTCATGCGCTGCATGGCGTTGTGAGCCACTTAGCCAGAATTACCGGCAATTCCTTACAGAAGCTGCTTTCAAAGTTTTACGCCTGCAGAACGGGAGCTGATGAGGGTTGGCGTTGGGCTTTTCCCCGCTGGAAAAACCCCTCGCCAACACCGCTCTGAAGGAACGACTGTGCTCGTGACGCTTTGAAAACAGCTTCTAACGGACATTGGCGCCTAAAAAGGCAGGCTGATTCTACGGCAAAAAAAAATTAAAGGTAAGTCAGTGTTTATTGGACTTTGGTGGAGGCGCTCAGCAGAGCCCGATTCTCCATGGGCCCTGAACTTTGAGGGGTGATCAATGGCCGACAAAGGGCTAACATGCGGGCCTGTTCTGCTTTCTCGCGTTTTTGCCTATCTATGCCCAATCAGACCATCAAGACCCCCTGCGTCGGCCTCTGCTCCACCGTTTACGGTGACCTGGTGTGCCGTGGCTGCAAGCGTTTCCACCACGAAGTGATCCACTGGAACGGTTACAACGAGGAAGAAAAGCGCGCGGTATGGCTGCGTCTTGAGCAGTTGCTGTCGCAGGTGATGGCCGCCAAGGTGGAAATTTTCGATCCGGCGCTGCTCAGAATGCAGCTGGAGCAACGCAAGATCCGCTTCGTGCCCCATCAGTCGGAATATTGCTGGGCCTATCAGTTGATTGCGCGAGGCGCGCGGGTGATCAACAACCTGGAAGCCTACGGGATGGTGCTGCTGCCGGAGTTTCGTGAGTGGAACCTGCCGGAATTGCGCGACGCCATTGATCGGGAATTTTTCCTGCTCTCCGAAGCCCATTACCAGCGCTACATTGCGCCGGGGTTCCTGCAAGACGCCTTCGGCGGCTGAATTTTAAAAGCTTCGCGAGCAAGTCGGACCGCCGCACCGCCGCTCCCACATTTATCCTCGGTCGTACACAAAGTTTGTGTCTGCTGAAGATCCAGTGTGGGAGCGGGCTTGCTCCGGGCGGCGTTCCGACGAAGACGGCCTTTCAATCACCACAAATCTCAATGCTTGTCGGTAATCTCCTCAAGATGATCCGCCACTTCCATCGGCTTGAGCACCAGCACGTCGCTCTCGACCGAATCGAGCACCACTTCCGCCGTATTGCCGATCAGTGCCCCTGATAACCCGCTACGTGCCACGGTACCGATCACTGTCACCGCCGCCTGCAGCTTGTGCACCATGAACGGAATCAACACGTCCGCCGGGCCTTCCTCGATGTGCAGGTGATCATCGTCGATGTCGAATTCCGCCTGGAACGCCTTGCACTGTTCGCGATAGCGCGCCTGGATGGTTTCGCTGAGTTGAAACGTCGGGTCGGCCGCCGACAGCATGGGCGACGGGTGGGCGCTGATCACGTGCAAGTGGGCCTTGGCCAGGGTGGCGATGTCATAGCCATGATCAATGATGGTGTCGTGCAAGTGGCGGTGTTCGAGGTCGGTGTTGCCGACGTCGACGGCTGCCAGAATCACTTTGTCTTTCCATGAACCGGCGGTTTTCACCAGCAGCACCGGAGTCGGGCAGGACCGCAACAGTTTCCAGTCCTCTGGGGTCAGCAGGGCTTTTTTCAACGGGCTGTCGGGGAAGTGCTGCTTGACCACCAGACCGCAGCCTTCGGCTTGCTGCACATCAATGATGGTTTCGTGCAGGCTCTCGTTCCAGGCCTGCTCGGTGGTGACGACGTAGCCGTCCTCCGTTAATGCGGCCTTGAGCACACCCAGCATGCCACTGTGATCATGCTTGCGGTCGCACACCAGCAGATGCAACTGTGCCTGGGTCACGCTGGCAATCAGTTTGGCCCGTTTGAGCGCCAGGCTTTCCGAGTGCTCGGGTTCGATGACCACCAGAATGCTGCGAATGGCTTGCATGTGCGGGATCTCCTGAAAATAAAAAAGCACGGCGTTGCACAACTATAGTTGCTGTCTGCGATTCGGGGACTTGATGCATATCAACGGTTGGCGACTGGTGGTCTGCGGGCAGGCCGGTATAATCGGCGCCCTTCGTTTTGAACCTATTTTTCCGTGAGCCCCATGATCCTTCCCGAAATTCACGAGTTCCTTGGCTGCCGCACCCCCGACGGCTGGATCCAGGCCGCGCTGGCCGATCAGGAAACCCTGCTGATCGACCACAAGAACTGCGAATTCAAGGCCGCCAGCACCGCGTTGAGCCTGATCGCCAAGTATCACTCCCACGTCGATCTGATCAACATGATGTCGCGCCTGGCCCGGGAAGAGCTGGTGCACCACGAACAGGTCATGCGCCTGATGAAACGGCGCAAGATCGAACTGCGCCAGTTGTCCGCGGGGCGCTATGCATCGGGGCTGCGCAAGGTGGTACGCAGTCACGAGCCGGTGAAACTGGTGGACACCCTGGTGGTGGGAGCTTTCATCGAGGCTCGCAGTTGCGAGCGTTTCGAAGCCCTGGTGCCGCATCTGGACGAAGAACTGGGCAAGTTCTACTTCGGTCTGCTCAAGAGCGAGGCCCGGCATTTCCAGGGTTACCTGAAACTGGCCTACCAGTACGGCGACGCCAAGGACATCGCCCAGGTGATCGACAGGGTTCGCGCCGCCGAGCAGGAACTGATCGAGTCGCCGGACGTGGAATTCCGTTTTCATAGTGGTGTGCCGGCGGCGGCCTGATTATTCGGTGTTGTTCTGGCGGACGCCTTCGCGAGCAAGTCGAAGGGGTCATCAGCAACGCAGACCCAAGCGTTCATGCCACTGCGCGATGGACTCTTCGGGGTACAGATCGAACTGTAGATCTCCAGGCTGCGCCTGGACCTCTACCCACGGCGCCTTCGAACCCAGCATCAGGTGCGTGTGTTCCGGCGGCACCGGCAACGGTGTATCGATGGCCGAGGCGAACGGGTGAATCAACTCCGGCCACTGCGGACTGAACAACCACAGGCCCGAGCCGCAGACCGAGCAGAAATGCCGCTCGGCGGTGCTGCTGTGGGCGCGCTTGTCGCCTTCTTCCTTGAGTCGCGCATGGTAAATCGCGATGTGTTTGCGTCCGCGAACCTTGAGGCTGGCGGCATCGCCACCGAGGTTGATCGCATAACCGCCGCCGCCCTGGGTCTTGCGGCAGATCGAGCAGTAGCAGCGCTGGTAAGGGTAGGGGTGGACGCTGGTCAAACTGAACGACACCGCGCCGCAATGGCAGGAACCTTCGAGTTGCATGGGAGCCTCCGGCTGTCTGGAACGTACCCCGGACAGCCTAGACCGTCAGGGCTACTCGACCGGCACCAGGATCGCGTCGCCGGTCGCCACCAGTTTCAGTTGATCACCGGTTTGCGCGAACACCTGCTTCTTGCCGGCCCAGCGGTTGAGGGTTCAACATGCGCCGGGTGCGGGTGGATGTCATGGTCCATAAGGGAAGGTGATGGGCAGGTGGGTTGGCGGTGAATGGGCTGGCCCTTTCGACTTGCTCGCGAAGAACGATAACGCGGTCCCGCTGGACAGCCACCGCCAGCCAATCCAGCATGTCCCCCTCGAAACCGGGACATGACCTGATGCGACGTTTACCTTCCCTGGCCGCCCTGCGAACCTTCGAATGCGCCGCCCGCCACGCCCATTTCGGTCGGGCGGCGGCTGAGTTGTGCGTCACCGACAGCGCGGTCAGCCACCAGATTCGCCAGCTCGAAGAGCAACTCGGCGTGCCGCTGTTCGTGCGCGAGGGTCGGCAGATTCGCCCGACCCTGGCTGCCGGGCGCCTGATGCAGAGCTTGCAGCAGGCTTTCGAACTGATCGGCGATGCCTGCGATGAACTGCGCGACCCTTCATCCCTGGCGGTATTGCGTCTGGCGGTCACCGCCGAGCTTGCGCAAAAGTGGCTGATGAGCCGGCTCACGGATTTCTACGCGCGCTACCCGCACATCACCTTGCATCTGTACGAACAGCCGATCGACGCCACGGCGCCCGGAGAAGATATCGACCTGGCGATCACCTACGGCACCGGCCCGGTGGACAGCTCCGCGTATTTCGTCCGGCCGCTGCCGGCGTTGCAGTTCTTCCCGGTGTGCAGTCCCGGCCTGTTCAACCAGGGCACGTTGAAAACCCCGAAGGACCTGGCTCGCCACTGTCTGCTGCACGACGACCAGGACGGCAAGACCTGGACCGCGTGGCTCACCAGCCATGCCGGTGACCAGCGCCCCGACCGGCAACTGTATTTCGCCCACGCCGGGCTGGCACTGGAGGCCGCGGCCCAAGGGCAGGGCGTGGCCATGGGCGACAACCTCACAGCCCAGGAAGATTTGCTCAGTGGGCGGCTGGTACGGCCGTTTACGTCGAGCATGACTGCGCTGGGGCAATACGCACTGGTGTGCGAGCGGCTGCGGCTGGAGCGCCCGGCGGTGGCGCAGATGCTGGAGTGGTTCAACGATCAGTTGCTCGATTGATGAGTTAGATTCAAGTATTCCGAAATAATCATCGTTGGCGAGCCAGTCGCCAACGCCCTTAGCCTGTGGTCATTCCAATCCCCGTTGAAGAGGTTTGACCATGGCCCGCTTGCTCGACACCACTCCCAAACAGGACGGTTTCCGTCTGCCCGGCGAATTCGAAACCAAGTCCGGTTGCTGGCTCGGCTGGCCGGAGCGCACCGACGTCTGGCGCAACGGGGCCAAGCCTGCGCAGAAAGTCTGGGTGCAGATCGTCACCGCCATTTCCATGAGCGAACCGGTCACCGTGTGCGCCTCGGCGGCACAGTTCGCCACTGCGCGTCGCCAGCTGCCGTCGCAAGTGCGCGTGGTGGAAATGACCTGCAACGACACCTGGTTCCGCGACAGCGGCCCGTGCTTCGTGGTCAATGACCAGAGCGGCGAAGTGCGCGGCGTCGACTTCGAATTCAACGCCTATGGCGGCCTCGATGGCGGCCTGTACTACCCGTGGGACAAGGACGACCAGATCGCCGGCAAGATCCTCGAAATCGAACGCTTCGACCGCTATCGTGCGCCGTTGATCGCCGAACTTGGGGGTATCCAGAGCGACGGCCAGGGCAGCATCCTGACCACCGAACAATGCCTGCTCAACCGTAATCGCAACCAGCACCTGGGCAAGGACGAAGTCACCCGTCGCCTGACTGATTACCTCGGCGCCGAGCAGGTGATCTGGCTGCCACGGGGCTGCAAGTTCGACGAAACCGACGGCCATGTCGACGACCTCGCGTGCTTCGTGCGCCCCGGTGAAGTGGTGCTGCAATGGACCGACAACCGCGACGACCCGCAGTGGGAAATCTATCAGGAGGCCTACGACATCCTGCGCAGCACCCGCGACAGTCGCGGCCGCGAATTGATCGTGCACAAGCTGCCGCAGCCGGATGTGCTGGAGTGGACCGCCGAAGAAGCCGAAGGCCTGGACCAGCAGGACAGCACCCATACCCGCCAGGCCGGGACGAAGATCTGCGCGTCGTACATCAACTACTACGCCGGCAACAGTTCGATCGTGGTGCCGCTGTTCGGTGATCGCAACGACAAGGTGGCGCTGGCGACCCTGGCCGAGCTGTTCCCGAAACACAGCATCGTCGGCATCGAAAACTCCCGGGAAATCCTTCTCGGTGGCGGCAACGTCGCGTGCATCACCATGCCGCAGTACGCCGCCCCCCACTCCAACAAGAAAGGAGCGTGACCGTGGGCCTGCACAAACTGACTCAAGCAATACTGCTGGTGCTTGCACCCCTGTGTGTGCAGGCCGCCGACACCGCCAAACCGGTGGTCAACCTGTACATCTGGGGCGAGTACCTGGCCCCGGACACCTTGAAGAATTTTGAAGCGAAAACCGGCATCCATGTGGTGGTCGACCACTTCGACTCCCTGGAAACCGTCGAGACCAAGCTGCTGACCGGTCGTAGTGGCTACGACCTGGTGCTGACGGCGGGGCAGCATCTGTCCCGGGCCATCGAGAGTGGCGCGGTGCAGCCGGTCGACAAGCAGCAACTGCCGCATTTCGCCGGGGTCGGCGAGGAGTTCCGCCAGCACATGGCGGTGTTCGATCCGGGCAACCGCCATGCCGGGATCTACGCCTGGGGCACCACGGGCGTGGGTTATCAGGAGCAGGCGGTCAAACAGCGGCTGCCCGACGCGCCGACCGACAGTTGGGCGATGCTGTTCGACCCGGCCGTGGTGTCGAAATTCGCCGATTGCGGGGTCAGCCTGCTCAACGATCCCAACGAAGTGTTTGCGGCGGTCATGAAGTACATGGGCCTGGACATCAACCGCCAGAACCTCGATGACCTGAAGCTGGCCGAGCAGCAACTGGCGAAGATTCGGCCGTACATTCGCTATTTCGACAACGACCTGAACATCAGCGACCTGGCCAACGGCAACACCTGCGTGGCGATGTCGTGGAACGGCAACGTGGCCATCGCGGCGGGCCAGGCCGAGGCGGCGGGCAAGCCGTATTCGCTCAAGTACCGCATTCCGAAGGAGGGCACGTTGATCTGGTTCGATGCCATGGTCATTCCCAAGGATGCGCCGCACCCGAAGGCCGGCCTGGCATTGATGGACTACCTGATGATCCCGCAAGTGATCGCGCCGATCACCGACACTATCCATTACGCCAATGCGATCACGGCGGCGGACGCCCTGGTCGACCCGGCGATTCGCAACGATCCGGGGACGTATCCGCCGGCGGCGGTCAGGGCTTCGCTGTACAGCAAGAATGACAATGGCAAGGCGTTCAACCGGGCGTTGATCCGGGCGTTCAGTCGGTTGAAGTCGGGGTTGTGAGGTCAAGCCGACCCCTGTAGGAGCTGCCGAAGGCTGCGATCTTTTGATTTTGTTTTTCAGGATCAAGATCAAAAGATCGCAGCCTTCGGCAGCTCCTACAGGGACCGCGATGTGGTCTAACGGTTGGGCACCCGCCACAAATACCAGGAGGCCACCGTCCGGTAGGGACTCCACGCCAACCCGATCTCGATCATCTGCTTGCGCGTCGGCTGCATCTCCAGGCCCTTGAGTCGTCGATAACCCTCGCGCACACCAAAATCATCGGCCGGCAGGATATCCGGCCGCTCCAGGCTGTAGATCAGCAGCATCTCCACGGTCCAGCGACCCACGCCGCGCAGGGTGATCAAGCGCTCGATTAGCGCTTCATCGTCCATGGCCAGCGCCGTGGCGTAATCCGGCACCACGCCGTCCAGCGACGCCTGTGCGATGCCCTGGATAGTCGCGATCTTGCTCGCGGAAAACCCGCAACTGCGCAGTCGGTCGAAATCCGTGGCGATGATCTGTTCCGGCCTGGGAAACGAACCCGAACCGAACAGCGCCAGCAACCGGCCGACAATCGCATCCCCAGCCTTGGCATGCAGTTGCTGATAGGCAATCGCCCGCACCAGCGACTCATACGGATTATGTGCCGCATGGGGCTGGTGCAGGCACGGGCCGATGGCGTCGATGTGGCGGCGCCAGTCATCATCGATGGCCGCCAGGAACGCACTGGCCGCCTGATAGCCGTCGACCATGGGCTCAGGCTTTCCCGGACGGTTGCAGCAGGGCGTTCACTTCGCAGTAGGTCAAGGCCTTCAGGTCGTGGCTATCGAACTTGCCGGTTTGCAGAAAGCTTTTGGCGATACCGGCCATGGCACCGTAGAGGAATTCGGCAATGCCTGAACCCGCGGTCAGGCGGCGTACACCGAGTGCCTCAAGCGCTTCGGGGGACGGCAGGCCGGGGAACCCCAGCACATTCAGTGGCAGCGAGGTGCCTTGGCACAACGCCTTGATCTCGTACTCTGCAGTAACGCCGGCGGCAAACAGGCCATTGGCACCGGCGGCCTGATACAGCGCGGCGCGCCTGAGGGTTTCGGCGACGCGATCTTCGGCGGGTACCAGGCCCCGCAGGTAAACATCGGTGCGCGCATTGATAAACAGGTTCACGTTGCGCCGGTCGGCCACCTGGCGCGCGATTTCGATCTTGCGTACCAGCAACTCCGGCGGTGAGGAACCGTCTTCGATGTTGATCCCGACAGCGCCGGCGGCGATCACCGCATCAACCACCTGGGTCACCCGTTCCAGGTCATCGGAATAACCGGCCTCGATGTCCACGGTCAGCGGTACCGAAATGACCCGGGCAATCGACTCGACCGTCGAGACCAGGCGCTCAAGGGGCAGGGTGTTGCCGTCCGGATAACCATGCACCCAGGCCACTGCTGCGCTGCTGGTGGCTACGGCCTTGTTGCCCAGTTGTTCTACCAACCGAGCCCCGGCGGCATCCGCGACGTTGGTGAGGATCAGCAAACCCTCGTGATGCAGTTGGTGCAATTGATTGTCGAGCCTGTCCATCGGGTTTCCTTCCTTTTGAAAAAGTCGTGGGGATCAGAACGCCAGTTGCTCCGTGAGCTGCACCGCCGCGTTCTCCAGCCTGAGCAGAAACGCCTTGCGCGGCTGGCCTCCAGCGTAGCCGGTCAACGAGCCGTCGGCGCCGATCACCCGGTGGCAGGGCACGACAATCGATAAGCGGTTGTGCCCGTTGGCCAGGCCCACCGCCCGGCTGGCACCTGGCTTGCCCAGGCTCGCCGCGATGGCGCCGTAGGTGGTGGTCCGGCCGTAGGGGATCTTCGCCAGTTCGGCCCAGACCCGGCGGGAGAACTCGCTGCCGGGCATGTGCAAGGCCACGCTGAACTCAGTGAGCGTGCCGGCGAAATACGCGGACAATTGTTCTTCGATCTGCTGCAAATGCGCGTTGTGCCCCGGTGCCACGGCATAACCGAAACGGTTTTGCAGCGCTTCGACCGCAGGGTTCAGCGAGGCCTGGTCGAGAAACTCCAGCAGCACCAGCCCACGCCGTTCGGCCATGGCGATCATCGGCCCCAGCGGCGTGGTCAGGCGCGTGAACAGCAGCGGCTCGCTGTTGGCCGCGCGGCCCGGGGTGATGTGGAACGATTTCTGGAAGGCATCGCGGAAACCGCTGAGGGACTCGTAGCCGGAATCGAAGGCGACGTCGTCGATGGAGTCGCCCTGTCTGATCCCGCCCAACGCCATGCCCAGGCGCCGGGCGCGCAGCCAGGCATGGAAGGTCATGCCGAAATGCTGCTTGAACCAGCGGCGCAGTTTCAGTGGTTCGATGCCTTGGGCCAGTAGTTGGGCGTCGGTCCAGCGCTGCTCCGGGTCGGTGTCTAGCGATTTGAACAGTGTCTGCACCCAGTCCGGCGCGCTGGCGGCGGTGTCCAGCGGTTTGCAGCGCAGGCAGGCGCGATAGCCCGCCGCCAGGCATTGTTCGGCGTTGGCAAAGAACTCGACATTCTCAGGCTTCGGGCTGCGGGCGGTGCAGCCGGGGCGGCAGAAGATGCCTGTGGTCTTGACCGCCGTGAAGAACACCCCCTCGTAGGAGGTGTCTCGCTCGAGCATGGCGCGAACCATCTCGGCACGGGGTGGAAGCAGCGTTTTCTGTAGGTTCATGGGCGCAGCATAGATCGCGTCATGGGCGACCTCCACCGGAGAATCGACAGTGAATTTCGCTCCTTTGATCACTGCGAGTCAATGTGGGAGCGAGCAAGCTCGTTCCCACATGGGGAAAATATCGACTTCAGGCGCGTCTGGCCATCAGAAGCACCGAAGCTGCCGCCGACAGCAACCCCGCACAGCAACGGTTGAACATCCGCTTGCCCGACGGCCGGGCGAACCAACGGCGCATGTGCAGGCCCATGTAGGCGTAGGCGCCGATGGCGATCCATTCCAGCACCAGAAACAGCGCGCCCAACACCACGAATTGCGGCCCGATGGCGTGGGTCGAGTCGACGAATTGCGGCAGGAACGCGGTGAAGATCAGGATGGCCTTGGGGTTGCCGGCCGCCACCAGGAACTCCTGCCGGGCCAGCGCCAGCGTGCCCACGGGGGCTGAGGCCACGACGTTTTCTACGCCCGGATCGGCGCGCCACAATTGCCAGGCGAGGTAGAACAGGTAGGCCGCGCCGAGGATCTTGATCGCGTAGAACAGCAGCTCGGAGGTTTGCAATACCACCGCCAGCCCAGCCGAGGCCAGGGCAATCATCCCGGCGAACGCCAGTAGCCGGCCGATCCCCGCCACACACGCGGTGCGGTAGCCATAGCGGGTCGAATTACTGACCGACAGCAGGTTGTTGGGGCCGGGTGCCATGTTGAGGGCGAAGCAGGCCGGCAGGAACAGGGTGAGGGTGGCGAGGTCCATGGTGGGCTCCTGTAGCAAGAGCGCTATTTTTATCACGGCTCAGCGGTGGCCAGACCCATACAGTCATGGGCGCAAACCACCGTACACAGGGCTATCTGGCGAACTTTTTCGCCCCGGCGACGCAGAGGATCACGGCGACGGTGACACCCAGCATGCCGATGCTGACATGTTCATGCAGCAGGGTGGCGGCCAGCGTCAGCCCGAAAAACGGCTGGAGCAGCTGCAATTGCCCGACGGCGGCGATGCCCCCCTGGGCCAGGCCGCGATACCAGAACACGAAACCGATCAGCATGCTGAACAGCGAGACGTAAGCCAGGCTGAACCAGGCCGGCGTGCTGATGCCGCTGAACGAGGCCGGCATGCGCATCCAGCTGAGCACCGCCACGACCGGCAGCGACAGCACCAGCGCCCAGCTGATCACCTGCCAGCCACCGAGGGTGCGCGACAGCTTCGCGCCTTCGGCATAACCCAGGCCGCAGGCGAGGATGGCCAGCAGCATCAGGATGTCGCCCTGGGGGGAAGCGGTCAGCCCCTGGGACAGGGCAAACCCGACCACCAGCAAGCTGCCCAGCACCGAGAAAATCCAGAACGCCGCCCGTGGCCGCTCGCCGCCGCGCAGGACGCCGAACACCGCTGTCGCCAGGGGCAGCAGGCCGACGAAGACGATCGAGTGCGCGGACGTCACGTATTGCAGCGCCAGCGCGGTCAACAGGGGAAAGCCGATGACCACGCCCAGGGCAACGATGAGCAGCGGTATCAGTTGCTGGCGCGCCGGGCGTTTTTCCTTGAACAGCCACAGCAGGCACAGCGCCAGGACCGCTGCGATGGTCGCGCGTGCGACGGTCAGGAACACCGGGTCAAACTCCAGCACCGCCACCCGTGTCGCCGGCAGCGAGCCGCTGAAGATCACCACGCCGATCAGGCCGTTGATCCAGCCGCTGGTGCTGTTTTCCAGCGTCCGGTGTTGCAGGTTCGAAGTCCGTTCCATTTGGCTCACGCTCATTGTCTGATTGCACGAAACTCATCCTATGAGCGACTATCGATACAATCAAAAAATTGTCATGGATACATCTCGACATGCCTCGATCCCGCTACAAAACCCTGGTGGATGCCTTTGCCGCCGACATCCGCTCCGGGCGTCTGCCGCCCGGCACGCGCCTGCCGACTCACCGGCAACTGGCCACCGAGCACGGTCTGGCGCTGGTCACCGCCAGCCGGGTGTATGCCGAGCTGGAGGGCATGGGCCTGGTCAGCGGCGAAACCGGGCGCGGTACCTTTGTCAGGGAAACCTCGCTGCCGCCGGGGCAGGGCATCTCGCAGCACGTGGTGGCGGCGGGGATGATCGACCTGAATTTCAACTACCCGTCATTGCCCGGTCAGGCCGACTTGTTGCGCATGGCCTTGCGTCAGCTGGCGTTGTCCGGGGACCTGGAATCGCTCCTGCGCTATCAGCCCCACGCGGGACGCCTGCATGAGCGGGCCTCGGTCGCGCGTCATCTGCTTGACCGCGGGCTGAGCGTGCCGGCCGAGCAGGTGTTGATCGTCAGCGGTGCCCAGCATGGCCTGGCGGTGGCGATGATGACGCTGCTCAAGCCCGGCGATGTAATTGCCGCCGATGCGTTGACCTATCCCGGTTTCAAGACCTTGGCCGAAACCCTGCATCTGGAAGTCTTGCCGATTCCGGTCACCGATACCGGGCCTGATTTGCCTGCCCTGGAAAAACTCTGCCGCAGCCGATCGGTACGGGCCGTGTACTCGATGCCGACCTTGCATAACCCGCTGGGCTGGGTGATGGATCTGGATCAGCGCGAGCAGTTGGTAGCGATTGCGCGTCGGCATGAGTTGACGATCATCGAGGACGCTGCCTACGCGTTCCTGGCCGAAGACGTACCGCCACCGCTGGCCGAGCTGGCACCGGAGAGAACGGTGTACGTGTCCGGCCTGTCGAAGAATGTCGCCACCGGGCTGCGCGTCGGTTTCATCGCCGCACCCGCGCAATGGGTCGCCGCCTTCGAGCGCACGATCATGGCGACCACCTGGAACACCCCGGGCGTGATGACCGCCATCGCCACGGCCTGGCTCGACGACGGCACCGTCAGCCAGTTGGAGGCGCAAAAACGCGCGGATGCCCGGGCCCGGCAAACCCTGGCCCGCGAGGTGCTGGCCGGGCTCAGGACCGTCAGCCACCCGAACTCTTATTTCATCTGGCTGCCGTTGGCGGAAGACGCCCGGGCCGACCAGATCGCCATGGCGCTGATGCGCGAGCAGGTGTCGGTGTCGCCGGCCGAGCCCTTTGCGATTTCGGCCTATGTACCGCACGCGATACGCCTGGCCCTGGGTTCGGTAGACATGGACTCGCTGCGTATTGCCCTGGGCAAGGTTGAAAAGATCGTTGGCTATTACTCATAGCGCTGCAGGGCAGTTTTCTTCAATACGCGAGCCGCTGGGCTCTTTACCTTGGGGCCTTGTTCAATCCGATGGAAGAAGGTGTGCAATGAATCTGATGATGTCCATGGCGGCGTTTGCGCTGGTCGCTTCCATCACGCCGGGGCCGGTCAACATTGTGGCGTTGAGCTCCGGCGCACGCTTTGGTTTCCGGGCCAGCCAGCGTCACGTGGCCGGGGCGACGCTGGGGTTTGTCTTGCTGTTGGTGCTGATGGGGTTGGGCCTGCATGAGGTGTTGCAACGCTGGCCGGCACTGACCCAGGTGGTGCAATGGGCGGGGGTGGCCTTTCTGTTGTACATGGCCTACAAGCTGGCGGCCGACAATGGGCAGGTGCAGGCCAGTGAGTCGGCCCAGTCGCCATCGATGCTGTATGGCGCCATCATGCAATGGCTCAACCCGAAGGCCTGGCTGGCCTGCGTGGCCGGCATGGGCGCGTTCGTCGCCGATGGCGAGGCGCGCCTGGTCTGGCAGTTCGCCGCGATCTATCTGGTGATCTGTTATGTGTCGGTCGGTTGCTGGGCGTATGCCGGGACGTTTTTACGCGGCTTCCTGAACAACCCGGCGGGTATGCGCCTGTTCAATCGCGCCATGGCGTTGTTGCTGGTGGTGAGTGCGGTGTATCTGGTGTTGCCGTAACGGCAGTCACCACGGTTTTGTGGCGAAGTTACAGCTTTTGTGGCGAGGGAGCTTGCTCCCGCTGGGCTGCGAAGCGGCCCCGCTTTCCTTCAGACAAATCTTGCATGCCGGTTTTGCGACGGCTTTGCCGCCGAGCGGGAGCAAGCTCCCTCGCCGCAGGTTCAACCAAATCACAGGTTCTGTAAGGCCACAGACTCATACAACGCTTCACCCCCGATACTGCCCCGGCGTAGCCGCCAGATGCTGTTTGAAGGCCCGTTGAAAATGCGCCTGATCGGAGAACCCCGCTTCCAGCGCCACGTCCGCGATCAGTTTGCCGCTGCGCAATTGATCCTGGGCGTACTGGATGCGCCGGTTGACCAGGAACGCGTGGGGCGTCATGCCGTAATGCTGTTTGAAGGCGCGGATCAGGTAGGACGGTGACAGTTGCGCCGCCTCGCATATGTCTTCGAGCCTGAGGGTTTGCGTGCAGTGGTCGCGGATGTAATCGGCTGCGCGTTCCAGCTTGAAATTGGGTTCGCGCAGCGGCGGGTTGGCCGGGTTGAGTCGTAGCTGAACCTCGGTAAAGAACTCCACGGCCACGCTGTGTTTGCGCAGCACGTCCTGCTGGGGATCGACCAGCACCTCATGCAAGCCCGCGAGGCCGGCAAACAGTTGGGCGTCCCGGGTGTGGGTCAGCGAGAAGCGGCGAAACGCCGCGTCATCGCTGAAGCCGAGCTGATGCTGCAAATCGGTCAGCCATGGCGTATCGACGTACAGCATCAGGTACGACCAGGGTTGGTCTTCGATCGGGTTGCAGGCGTGGACGTCGCCGGGGTTCATCAGCACCACCGTGCCGACGCCGACCTCGAACGCCGACTGCTCATGCAGATAAGTACTGCGCCCGGCGGTGATCGCCCCGATGGAAAAGTGCTCGTGGGCGTGCCGGGTGTAGCAGACTTCGCGCCCGTCGGCAATGGAGCGGGCTTCGATGAAGGGCAGGGCATCATCACGCCAAAAGCGCGGGGCCTTGTCGGCGTTCTTGGCAACGGCGTGCTTCATGCTCACTCCTCGGCAGGTCAGCGCCCGAGTGTATTAGCTCTCGCCGTCAAAGGCTCGTTGCAGTGTGGCGATATCGAGTTTTTTCATCTGCATCATCGCCTGCATGGCCCGCTGGGATTTCTTCGTGTCGGGGTCCTTGATCATGTCCATCATCGCGACGGGGACGATCTGCCACGACAGCCCGAACTTGTCCTTGAGCCAACCGCATTGCTGGGCTTCGGGCGCGCCACCGGCCGACAGGTTGCCCCAGTAATGATCGACTTCATCCTGTGTCAGGCAATTGACCTGAAACGAAACCGCCTCGCTGAACTTGAACAAAGGCCCGCCGTTGAGGCCGGTGAAACTCTGCCCGTCGAGCTCGAAGCTGACGGTCATGACCGAACCCTCGGGCCGGCCGTGGAACTCGAATCCGGCGTGGCCGTAATGGGTGATGGCAGTGATTTTCGAGTGGTCGAAGATCGAGCAATAGAATTTCGCCGCCTCTTCGGCCTGATCGTCGAACCACAGGCAGGGCGTGAGTTTTTGTACGCGTAGCATGGCGCCAGCTCCTCTGCAGGTAACGCATGTTCCGGACTTTCAGCGTAGTCAGCCTCTGGTCGTCTGGCCGTACCGTAGATCGAGAAAATTGCCGCAGGGTAGCGTGGCGGTAGTCAAAATGACTTTAATTGGAGTCAAACAGACTATTTTTGCCGTGGGTCTTTATGACTCGTATATGCGCAAGTGCCTGGATTTAAAGGGGCAAAAAGCTGGCACGGGACTTGAAGAGGTAAAGGTGCAACTGAACGCCTTCAGGAGTACGCACAATGTTCAACTTCTTCAGCAACCCTCGGAACGTTCTTCAATGGTCGAGCCGTATGCTCGGCGCGTATCGCCTGAGCCAGTTCCCGGCTCGAGTGGTGGCTTGATGCGTCGGCTTGCCGTTGCACCAGTCTTCAGCCTGGGCTTTCGCCCCTTCTTTCTGGCGGGGGCCGGGTTCGCGGCCCTCGCCATCGCGATCTGGGCCTTGTGGCTGTACGGCCGCTTGCCCGCTGCGCAGCCGGTGGGCGGCATGCTCGCCTGGCATCGACATGAAATGCCTTTCGGATTTGCCACGGCCATCATTGCCGGGTTCCTGCTCACGGCGGTGCCCAACTGGACCGGCCGGCCAGGGCTCAAGGGTTGGCCGCTGATCGGCCTGGTGCTGGTGTGGCTGCTGGCACGGCTGGCCTGGTGCCTGCCGATACCTGCGCCCTGGCTGCTGGCCTTGCAGGTTCCGTTTCTGCCGTTGCTGGCGTGGGCGTTGGGGCGCGATCTGCTGGCGGCGGGCAAGCGCGAGAATTATCCGATTCTGTTGATGGTGACGCTGCTGGCCGGGTGTCAGGCGTTGACGTTGCTGGGGCTCGCCGTTGAAGACGCCAATCTGCAACGTCATGGCGTGCTGGCTGCCTTGTGGCTGGTGGGTGCGCTGATGAGCGTGATCGGCGGGCGGGTGATTCCGTTTTTTATCCAGCGCGGCTTGAACCGTCCCGCAACGCCTGCTGCCCATCCATTGCCGGGCAAGGTGTTGCTGATCAGCGCCATGCTGGCAGCGGTGTCCTTTGCCGTCGGTTTGAATGACGTCCCACGGGTGTGGCTGGCGCTGATGTTTGCGTTGATCAGCGGTTTGCATCTGCTGCGATTGTGGCGCTGGCATGATCGCGGCCTGTGGCGCGTACCGCTGCTGTGGTCGCTGTACCTGGCTTACGCCTGGCTAGCGGTGGCGACGCTGGCCATGGCGCTGTGGCACCTGGGCTGGATGCCGCAACAAAGCCTGGCCACCCATGCGCTGGCCGTCGGCGGCATCGGCGGGCTGGTTCTGGCGATGATCGCCCGGGTCAGCCTGGGGCATACCGGGCGCTTGTTGCAGCCGTCCAAAGCGATCGTCGCGGGGTTTTCCCTGTTGCTGCTGGCGGGTGTACTTCGAGTGTGGTTGGTGCCGTTTTCCAGTCATGGCCTGGCGCTGTCGGCGTTGCTGTGGTGTAGCGCTTTCGGTGTTTTTGTCTGGCGCTACACCGGCATTTTATTGGGGCCGAGGCTCTAGCCAAGACCTTCAGGGCCGCCTTTCGAGGCGGCTTTTTCATGACCGGTGGTCGATGCGCCACGGTCTGCCGGCAAATTTGCGCTTAGCTGAAGGGATAGCCTGAGGCGCGCGCAGGTTTTACAAGGCCGCAGCGACGCCCCTTCAGATCACCCTGAGTCTGAGGAACTGCGCCATGCTGACCCTGAACATCAATGGCCAGGATCAGGAGCTGGATGTCCCCGCCGACATGCCGCTGCTCTGGGTCTTGCGCGATGTTGCCCACCTCACCGGCACCAAGTTCGGCTGTGGCATCGCCCAATGCGGGGCTTGCACCGTACACGTCGATGGCGCGCCCCTGCGCTCGTGCATCACACCGGCCACGGCCGTGGCCCATGGGCAAAAAATTCTCACCATCGAAGGCCTTTCCGCGGACGGCTCGCACCCGGTGCAACAGGCCTGGGCGGAGCTTGACGTGGTTCAGTGTGGTTACTGCCAGTCCGGGCAGATCATGTCGGCGGCGGCATTGCTGGCGAAGATTCCGAAGCCAACCGACAACGACATCGATCAGGCGCTGTCCGGCAACATCTGCCGTTGCGGCACTTACCCGCGGATCCGCGCGGCGGTCAAACGCGCCGCCGAGCTGGGTTGAGGTGGCCATGAACATCATCAACGCATTATCCCGTCGTGGTTTTCTCAAGGGCAGTGCCGTGCTGGGCGGTGGACTGGTAGTCGCGTTTGCCATGCCCGGTGCGCACCGTTTCGCCATGGGCGCGGAGAACCAGGGCAACGTGTTTGCGCCCAACGCCTTCCTGCGCATTGGCAATGACAACAGTGTCACCGTGTTGCTCGGCCACTCGGAAATGGGCCAGGGCATCTGGACCGGTCTGACCATGCTGATCGCTGAAGAACTGGACGCCGACTGGACGAAAATCCGCGTCGAGCATTCCCCGGCCTCGGCCGCCGACTACGGCCTGCCAGGCTTTGGCGGGATGCAAATCACCGGCGGCTCGACGTCCACCTGGATGGAGTTCGACCGCTATCGCCAGGCCGGCGCGGCGGCGCGCTTGATGTTGATCGACGCGGCGGCCAAGCGTTTCAGCGTCGCGCCATCCGAGATTCATACCGAATCGGGGGTGGTTATTGCCGGTGAACACCGTGCCACCTATGGCGAATTGGCCGATGACGCCGGGCAGTTGCCACGGCCAGATCCGGCTTCGATCAAGCTCAAGGACGCGAAAGACTGGCGGCTGATCGGCAAGCCCACCAAGCGTCTGGACACACCGGAAAAAATCACTGGCCGTGCGAAATTCGGCATGGACGTGCAGTTTGACGGGCTGATGACTGCGATGGTCGCCCGCTCACCCACCTTCGGCGGCAGCGTCAAATCCTTTGAGGGCGCCGAAGCGCTGGCGATTCCGGGGGTGCACAAAGTGGTGCAAGTACCGACGGGTATTGCGGTGATTGCCGATCATTTCTGGGCGGCGAAGCTGGGGCGCGATGCGCTGAAAATCGAGTGGGATCCGGGACCGAACGCCGGGCTCAATAGCCAGGCGCTGCTGGAAAGCTTCCGCAAACTCGCCACCACCTCAGGCACCAACGCCGGTCAGGCGGGGGATACCCAGGCTGCGCTGGCGAAAGCGACCAGGAAGATCGACGTTGAATACAGTGTGCCGTATCTGGCCCACGCGCCGATGGAACCGCTGAACTGCACGGTGAGCATCACCCAGGACAAATGCGAAATCTGGACCGGCACCCAGTTCCAGACCCTGGACCAAATAGTCGCCGGGAAAATCACCGGTCTCAAACCGGAACAGGTGGTGATCCATACCGAGTTTCTCGGCGGCGGCTTCGGGCGCCGGGCCAATCCGACGTCGGATTTCGTCAGTGAAGCGGTGTATGTCGCCAAGGCCGCCGGTGCGCCGGTGAAAACCGTGTGGGCGCGGGAGGACGACATCCGGGGCGGCTATTACCGCTCGGCGTTCCTGCACCATGCGCTTATCGGGGTGGGCGCCGACGGTCTGCCACTGGCCTGGAAACATGTGATGGTCGGACAGTCGATCATGGCCGGGACCTCGCTTGAAGCGACCATGGTCAAGGACGGGATCGACAAGACCTCCGTCGAAGGCGTGGCCGACAGCCCTTACTTCGAAGGACTGGCCAATCACCAGATCGAACTGCACTCCCCGCAAACCGGCATCAGCGTGTTGTGGCTGCGTTCGGTGGGGCACACCCACACCGCGTTTGTCATGGAGTCGCTGATCGATGAGCTGGCCACGGCGGCCGGCAAGGATCCGGTGGAATATCGGCGCACCTTGCTCAAGGACCATCCGCGCCACCTCGGTGTGCTGAACCTCGCGGTGGAGAAGGCCAACTGGACGGCGCCACTGCCGGACGGCCATGCCCTGGGTGTGGCGGTGCATGAGTCGTTCGGCAGCTACGTGGCCCAGGTGGCCGAGGTGTCCCAGGACAACCTCGCCATCCGCGTGCACCGGGTGGTCTGTGCGGTGGACTGCGGTATTGCAGTCAATCCGCAGAGCATCGCCGCGCAGATGGAGTCGTGCATTACCTTTGGCCTCAGCTTCGCCTTGCACAGCAAGCTGACGCTCAAGGACGGGCAGGTGGTGCAGTCCAACTATCACGACTATCAGGTGCTGCGGCTCAACGAAATGCCGGTGGTCGAAGTGCATATCGTGCCCAGCAGTGACAAACCCGGCGGTATCGGCGAGGCCGGTGTGCCACCCATGGCGCCGGCGGTGGCCAACGCGGTGTTTGCCTTGACCGGGCAGCGCCTGCGGGAGCTGCCCTTGCAGCTGTCGGGGGTGTGAGATGAAACGACATCACTGGTTGGTTGGGACGGTGATCCTGATCGTTCTCGTCGCCTACGCCTCCCACGTGTTCGCCGATGACCGCGAGGCCTTGCAGGCGTTCGATACTGTGCAGAAGGTCTTCCAGAGCCCCCGTTGCCAGAACTGCCACATTCCGGGGGAATCGCCGCTGCAATTCGATGCCGGCGTTCCCCATGCCATGAATGTCGTGCGGGGCATGGACGGCAAAGGCTCGGCCGGGTTGCCTTGTGCCACATGTCATGCCGAAAGCAATCCGCCGGCCAGTTACGGACCTCACGCGCCACCGGGTGCGCCGCACTGGAGTTTGCCTGCGGCCGCGCACCGCATGGCCTGGATCGGCCTGCCCGCCGACCGGCTGTGCGCGATGATCAAGGATCGCTCCAGCAACGGCGATCGGGATTTTGCCGCGCTGATCAAGCACGTCAGCGATGACAAGCTGGTGCTGTGGGGCTGGAACCCCGGCGGCAATCGCGCGCCGGTGCCGGTTCCTCACGATATTTTCGTCACCCGGTTCAAGCGCTGGGCCGATGCGGGAGGACCGTGTCCGGTGGCGGGTAGCTGACCAGCGGCACGCTTACAGGGAGTCAATGTGGGTATGGGCGACTCTAACGTACATACCCGCCAAGGGAGTGAACGATGTTGATCTCAGGCAAAACAGGCAAATCGGGCCGACCAGCCAACCCGCTGCTCACGCCACAGCAAGAGCGTGAACGCTTGCGCGAACTGGCTCGCCAGGCAGAACAAGAACTGGCAGGGGTGCAGATGGCGAGCATGGACGAGTTGACGCTGCTGTCCAATCGCCATGGTTTCATCGCTCTGGCCCAACTCGGGCTGGACGTCTGTCGACAGCTGGAGACCTCGGCGACGCTGCTGTACTTCAGCCTCGATGAATTCAAGCTCATCTGCTATCTGTATGGCCGGGACAAAGGTGACGACGCACTCAGGACGTTCGCCGATGTCCTGCGGATCGGCTTTCGTGAAAACGATGTGGTCGGCCGACTCGACGGCGACCGGTTCGTGGCGCTGCTGACCGGGTCCAGCGCCGTGGAGATTGCGGCGATCAAGGCACGGCTCGCTGAGATGCTCGATGAGCGCAACGCCACGGCGCATCGCAGTTATGACATTCGGTTCAGCGTTACCCAGGTCGAATATGACCCCATTGTTCATGACTCAATCGAGGAACTGCTTGAGGAGGCCGAGCGGGTGATGAGCCGTTAGGGCGGTGTTGTATTAGTGGGCCTCTTCGCGAGCAGGCTCGCTCCCACACAGGCCAGTATTGTTCACTCAATCCCTGTGGGAGCGGGCTTGCCCGCGAAGAGGCCCGAACAGGCGCCACAACTTTCACTTGGCAAACAACTGCCCAATGTCCTTGAACGCCTTGAACTCCAGCGCATTCCCGCAAGGATCAAACAGAAACATCGTCGCCTGTTCGCCCACCAGCCCCTGAAAACGAATCCCCGGTTCGATCACGAAGCGCGTCCCCAGTGACTTCAACCGCTCGGCCAGCACCTCCCACTCGGCCATCCCGAGCACCACGCCAAAATGCGGCACCGGTACATCGTGACCATCCACGGCATTGGTGTGCGCGGCTTCTTGCGCGGGGTTTTTCGGTGCCAGGTGAATCACCAGTTGATGGCCGAAAAAATTGAAATCCACCCAGTGCTCGCTTGAACGACCTTCTTCCAGGCCAAACACTGAACCATAGAATTGTCGGGCGGCCGCCAAGTCGTAGACCGGGATGGCCAAGTGAAAAGGGGATAGTTGCATCAGGCTTACCTCGGTGTGGCTGGGAATGTGTCGAGTTTAGTCCTGTGATTCTTGATTGAAAGACGATAATTTTTGCATCGAGCTCAAATTATTTCGATCAATCGAGGTCGCCATGCTGCGAGAACTGAAAACCTTTATCGCCGTGGCGCGTTACGGAACCTTCGCCGCCGCCGGCATGCACATCGGCCTGACACAGTCGGCGGTGAGCGCGCAGATTCGCAACCTGGAACAGGCTCTCGGCATCCGTCTGTTCGACCGCACCGGCCGCCAGGCGCTGCTCAATGCGGCGGGGCAGCGAGCGTTGCCGATGGCCAGGGAAATGCTCGAGACCTTCAGCCGCATGGCCGTCAGTGACGATGTCAGCGAGTACCGTGGCGAACTGAAAATCGGCGCAGTGGCCACCGCCCAGACCGGGCTCCTGCCCCAGCTGATCCGCTGCAACTGCTCGCCGAGCACCCTCATGTGCGCTACGACCGCAATTCATTCGGCGGGCGGCTGGTGACGCGGTTTCTGCGGGAGCGGCAGATCGAGGTAAAGGTGGCGCTGGAACTGGATGAACTGGAGGCCATCGTGAAAATGGTCGAGTGTGGCTTGGGGGTTTCCCTGTTGCCGGAGGCCGGGTTGTGGCTTGAGCATGGGGCGAAGGTCAGGGTGATCCGATTGGGCGAGCTGACCTTCTTTCGAGAGATTGTCTTGTTGCAGCGTTACAGCCAGCGTAATCAGCCGATTCAGCGGTTGTTTGCGAACTGCTTGCTCTGAAGGTCAAAAGATCGCAGCCTTCGGCAGCTCCTACAGAGATCTGTGTAGGAGCTGCCGAAGGCTGCGATCTTTTGATTGTGGTGCCCATAAAAAAACCGCCAAAACAGGCGGGTTTTTTATGGGCTGACCGAAGATTACTCTTCGATGCTGCCCATGGCCGTGGTGTTGAAACCACCGTCCACGTACATGATTTCACCGCTGATGCCGGACGCCAGGTCCGAGCACAGGAAGGCGCCGGCGTTGCCGACTTCTTCGATGGTGACGTTGCGGCGCAGTGGGGTTTGCGCTTCGTTGGCGGCCAGCATCTTGCGGAAGTTCTTGATGCCGGAAGCGGCGAGGGTGCGGATCGGACCTGCCGATACGCAGTTGACGCGAGTACCGTCCGGGCCCAGGGAGCCGGCCAGGTAGCGTACGCCAGCTTCCAGGGAAGCCTTGGCCATGCCCATGACGTTGTAGTTCGGCATGGTGCGCTCGGCGCCCAGGTACGACAGGGTCAGCAGGCTGCCGTTGCGGCCTTTCATCATTTCGCGGCCGGCCTTGGCCAGGGCCACGAAGCTGTAGGCGCTGATGTCGTGAGCGATGCGGAAACCTTCGCGGGTGGTGGCTTCGGTGAAGTCGCCGTCCAGTTGGTCGCCCGGGGCGAAGCCGACGGAGTGCACGATGCAGTCCAGGCCGTCCCACTTCTTGCTCAGTGCTTCGAAGACCTTGGCGATTTCTTCATCGCTGGCCACGTCGCACGGGAAGCACAGCTCAGGGTTCGAACCCCAGCCTTGTGCGAACTCTTCGACACGACCCTTGAGTTTGTCGTTCTGATAAGTGAAGGCAAGCTCAGCGCCCTCGCGATGCATGGCGGCAGCGATGCCGGATGCGATGGACAGCTTGCTGGCGACACCGACGATCAGTACGCGCTTACCGGCGAGAAAACCCATGTGTTGCTCCTCTTTCAGGTTATTGCGCAGTGGCCGGAGCCAAAAAAGCGGCTTCCAGCAACTGCTGTGTATACGGATGTTGGGGGGCGGCAAAAATGCTTTGCGCGTCTCCCTGTTCGACCACTTGGCCATGCTTGACCACCATCAACTGGTGGCTCAGCGCTTTCACCACAGCCAGGTCATGGCTGATAAACAGATACGTCAGGTTGTACTTGCTTTGCAGTGAACGCAAAAGCTCCACTACCTGGCGTTGTACCGTGCGGTCGAGGGCCGAAGTCGGCTCGTCCAGCAAAATCAACGCCGGTTTTAACACCAATGCCCGGGCAATGGCGATTCTCTGCCGTTGCCCGCCGGAAAATTCGTGGGGGTAGCGGTGCCGGGTTTCCGGATCCAGACCTACCTCCTTGAGTGCCGCAATAATCGCTTGTTCCTGTTGCGCCTCGGTGCCCATCTTGTGGATCCGCAGGCCCTCGCCAACGATCTGGCTCACGCACATCCGCGGGCTCAGGCTGCCGAACGGGTCCTGAAACACCACTTGCATCTCCCGCCGCAGCGGCCGTACCTGTTGCTGCGTCAGGCAGTCTAGCGGCTGGCCTTCAAAGCGGATGGCGCCTTTGCTGGCGATCAACCGCAAAATCGCCAGGCCCAGGGTCGATTTGCCGGAACCGCTTTCTCCCACGATCCCCAGGGTCTGGCCCTGGGGCAGGCTGAAATTGATGCCGTCGACCGCCTTGACGTAATCCACCGTGCGCTTGAACAGGCCTTTCTTGATCGGAAACCAGACTTTCAGGTCTTCGACCGCCAGCAAGGGCGGGCCGATCACGTTGCTTGCAGGCTTGCCGTCGGGCTCCGCTGCCAGCAGTTCCCGAGTGTACGGATGCTGCGGCGCGCGGAACAGTTCTTCGCACGATGCCTGTTCGACGATGCAACCTTGCTGCATGACACATACGCGATGCGCAATTCTTCGCACAAGGTTCAAATCATGGCTGATCAGTAGCAGCGCCATGCCCAAACGGGCCTGCAATTGCTTGAGCAATTCGAGGATTTTCAGCTGGACGGTCACGTCCAGCGCGGTGGTCGGCTCGTCGGCAATCAGCAGTTCCGGCTCGTTGGCCAGGGCCATGGCGATCATCACCCGTTGGCGCTGGCCGCCGGACAATTCGTGGGGCAGGGCCTTGAGGCGCTTGTGCGGCTCGGGGATGCCGACCATCTCCAGCAGTTCCAGGGTGCGCTTGGTCGCGACCTTGCCGGTCAGGCCCTTGTGGATGCCCAGCACCTCGTTGATCTGCTTCTCGATCGAGTGCAGCGGGTTGAGCGAGGTCATCGGCTCCTGGAAGATCATCGCAATCCGGTTGCCGCGAATGTGGCGGATGGTTTTTTCTTTCAGGTCCAGCAGGTTCTGCCCGGAATATTCGATGGTGCCGGACGGATGCCGGGCGAGCGGGTAGGGCAGCAGGCGCAGGATCGAGTGTGCGGTGACCGACTTGCCGGAACCGCTCTCGCCGACCAGGGCCAGGGTTTCGCCGCGCTTGATGTCGAAGCTGACGCCTTCTACCGCCCGTTGGCAGCGATTGCCGACGACGAATTCGACGGACAGGTCGCGCACTTCGATCAGATTGTCCTGATTCATTTCACTTCCTCGGGTCGAAGGCATCGCGAGCGGACTCGCCGATGAACACCAGCAGACTCAACATCAAGGCCAGCACAGCAAAGGCGCTGATACCCAGCCACGGCGCCTGCAGGTTGGATTTGCCCTGGGCCACCAGTTCACCCAAAGACGGGCTGCCCGCCGGCAAACCGAAGCCAAGGAAGTCCAGGGCGGTCAGTGTTCCGATGGCGCCGGTGAGGATGAACGGCATGAAGGTCATGGTCGATACCATCGCGTTGGGCAAAATGTGGCGGAACATGATCGCGCCGTTTTGCATGCCCAGGGCGCGGGCGGCGCGCACGTATTCCAGGTTGCGCCCGCGCAGGAACTCGGCGCGCACCACGTCCACCAGGCTCATCCACGAGAACAGCAGCATGATCCCCAGCAACCACCAGAAGTTGGGCTGCACGAAACTGGCAAGGATGATCAGCAGGTACAGCACCGGTAGTCCGGACCAGATCTCCAGGAAGCGCTGTCCGGCCAGGTCCACCCAGCCCCCGTAGAAGCCCTGCAAGGCGCCGGCGATCACGCCGATGATCGAGCTGAACACGGTCAGGGTCAGGGCGAACAGCACCGAAATGCGGAAGCCGTAGATCACCCGGGCCAACACGTCGCGGCCCTGATCGTCGGTGCCCAGCAGATTGTCCGCCGAGGGCGGGGCCGGGGCCGGGACTTTCAGGTCGTAGTTGATGCTCTGGTAGCTGTAGGGGATCGGCGCCCACAGCACCCAGGCGTCCTTGGCCTTGAGCAGTTCGCGGATGTACGGGCTCTTGTAATTGGCCTCCAGCGGAAATTCGCCGCCGAAGGTGGTTTCCGGGTAGCGCTTGAGCGCCGGGAAGTACCAGTTGTTGTCGTAGTGCACCACCAGCGGCTTGTCGTTGGCGATCAACTCGGCGCCCAGGCTGGCGCCGAACAGGACCAGGAACAGCCACAGCGACCACCAGCCACGCTTGTTGGCCTTGAACAGTTCGAAGCGTCGGCGATTGAGAGGGGACAGGTTCATCTCAATGCTCCCGGCTTTCGAAGTCGATGCGCGGATCGACAAAGGTGTAGGTGAGGTCGCCGATCAGTTTTACCACCAGCCCGAGCAGGGTGAAGATGAACAGCGTGCCGAACACCACCGGGTAATCGCGGTTGATCGCTGCCTCGAAACTCATCAGGCCGAGGCCGTCGAGGGAGAAGATCACCTCCACCAGCAACGAGCCGGTGAAAAATATGCCGATGAAGGCCGAGGGAAATCCGGCGATCACCAGCAGCATGGCATTGCGGAACACGTGGCCGTACAGCACGCGGTGGTTGGTCAGGCCTTTGGCCCGGGCGGTAATCACGTACTGCTTGTTGATTTCGTCGAGGAAGCTGTTCTTGGTCAGCAGGGTCATGGTCGCGAAGTTGCCGATCACCAGCGCGGTCACCGGCAGCGCCAGGTGCCAGAAGTAATCGAGGATCTTGCCGCCCATGCTCAGTTCATCGAAGTTGTTCGAGGTCAGCCCGCGCAAGGGGAACCAGTCCAGGTAACTGCCACCGGCGAATACCACGATCAAAAGGATGGCGAACAGGAACGCCGGGATCGCGTAGCCGACGATGATCGCCGAACTGGTCCAGACGTCGAAGTGGCTGCCGTGTCGCGTGGCCTTGGCGATCCCCAGCGGGATCGACACCAGGTACATGATCAGCGTGCTCCACAGCCCGAGAGAGATCGACACCGGCATCTTTTCCTTGATCAGGTCGATGACCTTGGCGTCGCGGAAGAAGCTGTCGCCGAAATCCAGGGACGCATAGTTCTTGACCATGATCCACAAGCGTTCCGGCGCCGATTTGTCGAAGCCGTACATGTGCTCGATTTCCTTGATCAGCGCCGGGTCCAGGCCTTGGGCGCCGCGATAGGCCGAGCCTGCCACCGAGACTTCGGCACCCCCGCCAGCGATGCGGCTGGTGGCGCCTTCGAAGCCTTCGAGCTTGGCGATCATCTGCTCCACCGGACCGCCCGGGGCGGCCTGGATGATCACGAAGTTGATCAGCAAAATGCCGAACAGGGTCGGAATGATCAGCAACAGTCGCCGAAAAATGTACGCCAGCATCTGATTACTCCGTGCCCGCAGGATCGGCCTGCAGTGTGGTTTCGACTTCTATTGCCGGCTTGATATCGGGCTTGACCCACCAGGTGGCCGTGCCGATGTCGTACTTGGGCGAGACCTTGGGATGGCCGATGTGGTTCCAGTACGCCACGCGCCAGGTCTTGATGTGCCAGTTGGGTATTACGTAATAGCCCCATTGCAGCACCCGGTCCAGCGCACGGGCGTGGGCCACCAGGCTGTTGCGCGAATCGGCGTTGATCAGTTGCTCGACCAGTTGATCGACCACCGGATCTTTCAGGCCCATGGAGTTGCGGCTGCCGGGCTTGTCGGCGGCGTCCGACATCCAGAATTCCCGCTGTTCGTTACCCGGCGAGTTGGACTGCGGGAAGCTGCCGACGATCATGTCGAAGTCCCGGGAGCGCACACGGTTGATGTATTGCGAGACGTCGACCCGGCGAATCACCAGGTCGATGCCCAGGTCGCTCAGGTTGCGCTTGAACGGCAGCAGCACCCGTTCGAATTCGGTCTGGGCCAACAGGAACTCGATGACCACGGGCTTGCCGGTGGCGTCGACCATCTTGTCATCGACGATGCGCCAGCCGGCCTCCTGCAACAGTTGATAGGCTTGCCGTTGCTGGGCGCGGATCATGCCGCTGCCGTCGGTGGTCGGGTTCTGGAACGCTTCGTTGAACACTTGCGGCGCCAGCTTGGCGCGCAACGGTTCGAGGATCGCCAGTTGATCGGCGTCAGGCAGTCCGGTGGCGGCCATTTCCGAGTTCTCGAAGTAACTGCGGGTGCGCGCGTAGGCACCGTTGAACAGTTGCTTGTTGGTCCATTCGAAATCCAGCAACAGTGACAGGGCCTGGCGCACACGCACATCCTGGAACACCGGACGGCGCATGTTGAACACGAAGCCTTGCATGCCGGTGGGATTGCCGTTGGGAATCTGTTCCTTGACCAGTCGTCCTTCGGTGACCGCCGCAACGTTGTAGGCATTGGCCCAGTTCTTCGCGGTCATTTCCAGCCAGTAGTCGAACTGTCCGGCCTTGAGTGCTTCCAGGGCCACGGTGTTGTCGCGGTAGTAATCGGTGGTCATCACGTCGAAGTTGTAGAAGCCCCGATTGACCGGCAGGTCCTTGCCCCAGTAGTCCTTGACCCGTTCGTAACGCACCGAGCGTCCGGCCTTCACTTCGCTGACCTTGTACGGGCCGCTGCCCAGCGGAATTTCCAGATTGCCCTTGTTGAAGTCGCGGTCGGCCCACCAGTGCTTGGGCAGCACCGGCAACTGGCCGAGGATCAGCGGCAGTTCGCGGTTGTTGGTGTGCTTGAACTTGAACAGTACGGTCAGCGGGTCTTCGGCGACCACTTCGGCCACGTCGTTGTAGTAGCCGCGGTACATCGGCGCGCCGTCCTTGGTCAGCATCTGGAAGCTGAACACCACGTCTTCGGCGCGAATCGGATGGCCGTCATGGAAGCGTGCCTCCGGGCGTAGGTAGAAGCGCACCCAGGCGTTGTCCGGAGCTTTCTCGATCAGGCGGGCGATCAAGCCGTACTCGGTGAACGGCTCGTCCAGGCCTTGTTTGGCCAGGGTGTCGTAGATGTTGCCGATATCGTCCGCGGGCACGCCTTTGCTGATGAAGGGGTTGAGACTGTCGAAGCCACCGAAACCGGCTTGACGGAAAATCCCGCCCTTGGGCGCGTCCGGATTCACGTAGTCGAAGTGTTTGAAATCGGCCGGGTATTTCGGCGGCTCGTTGTACAGGGTCACGGCATGTTGCGGGGCGGCGCAGGCCAGCCCGGCGAACAGCAGGCCGCTGGCCTGCAGGAGCAGTGCACGGATGGGTCTCATTGATCTTTCTCCGAAGATTTCAGCCACCACGCGTTCAGACCCAGGGTGTAGGGCGGCGTGGTGACGAAGGCGAGCCGGTTGCGGTACGCCAGACGGTGATAATTGAGGTACCAGTTGGGAACGATGTAGTGCTGCCACAGCAGCACGCGGTCGAGAGCCTTGCCGGCGGCGACTTGCTCATCGCGGGTCCGGGCGGCCAGCAACTGCTCGAGCAAGTGGTCGACCACCGGGTTGGATATGCCGGCGAAGTTCTTGCTGCCCTTGACCCCGGCCTGGCTGGAGTGAAAGTACTGCCATTGTTCCAGGCCGGGGCTGAGCGTCTGGTTGAGGGTCATCAGAATCATGTCGAAATCGAACTGGTCGAGGCGCTGCTTGTATTGCGCACGGTCGACTGTACGCAGCCGCGCATCGATACCGATACTGGCCAGGGTCTCGACGTAAGGCTGGAGGATGCGTTCCAGGTTCGGGTTGACCAGCAGCAGCTCCAGTCGCAACGGTTGTCCTGCGGCGTTTTGCAGGTGCTGGCCATTGAGCTTCCAGCCGGCTTCGGCGAGCAAGCCGAGGGCCTTGCGCAAGGTCTCCCGGGGGATGCTGCGGCCGTCGGTCTGCGGCAGGCTGAACGGTTCGGTAAAGAGCCTGGCCGGCAGTTGCTCGCGATAGGGCTTGAGTAACAGCCATTCATGCCCGACCGGCAAACCGCTGGCCGAGAACTCGCTATTGGGGTAGTAGCTCATGGCGCGTTGGTAGGCGCCGCCGAACAGCGTGCGGTTGGTCCACTCAAAGTTGAACATCAGCCCCAGGGCTTCGCGGACCTTGGCGTCCGAGAAAGCCGGACGGCGACTGTTCATGAACAAGCCTTGGGTCTGGGTCGGGATCTGATGGGGAATCTGTGCCTTGATCACCTCGCCGCGGCGTATGGCGGGGAAGTTGTAGCCGCTGCCCCAGTTCTTCGCCTGATGCTCGATATAGATATCGAATTCACCGGCCTTGAATGCCTCGAACGCGACGTCGCTGTCGCGGTAGAACTCGACCTCCATGCGGTCGAAGTTGTACTTGCCGCGATTGACCGGCAGGTCCTTGCCCCAGTAATCCTTCACCCGTTCAAAGACGATCTGCCGCCCTGGCATGACCGAGGTGATGCGATACGGCCCGCTGCCCAGCGGCGGCTCGAAGGTGGTGGCCTTGAAATCGCGGCCTTTCCAGTAATGCTGCGCCAGCACCGGCATTTCACCCAGGCGCAGGATCAGCAGCGGATTGCCGGCACGCTTGAACACGAAACGGATGCGCCGGGGGTTGAGGATGTCGACCCGCGACACTTCCTGAAGGCTGGTGCGGTACAGCGGATGGCCCTCCTTGAGCAGCACGCGATAGGAGAACGCGACGTCGTAGGCGGTGATCGGCGTGCCATCATGGAAGCGTGCTTCGGGACGCAGGTTGAACACCACCCAACTGCGGTTCTCGTTGTACTCCACCGACTGGGCGATCAGGCCATAGCTGGACGCGGGCTCGTCGCCCGACGGCGCGTATTGCCCGGTGCCGACCATCAGCGGCTCGTTGAGTTCGTTGATGCCGTATTGCAGGAAACTCGGTGTGGTGACCGGGCTGGTGCCCTTGAAGGTGTAGGGGTTGAGTGTATCGAAGGTGCCGAACGCCATGACCCGCAACGTACCGCCCTTGGGCGCTTGCGGGTTGACCCAGTCGAAGTGGGTAAATCGGGCCGGGTACTTGAGCGTGCCGAACTGCGCATAACCATGGCTTTCGCTGATCGTCGCGCTTGCGGTGGAGCTCAAGGCCAGGCTGATCAGGAAGAGGAGGGGACGCTTCAAATAGGGGGATCCGATCCAGGCGGCTTGGGCTTTGTGGACCGTACAGTAACAGCTTGTATGGACAGGAAAAAGACGGGGGCTTAATGCGCAGTATTGGCCAAGCAACAATCCCCACAGGTTTTTGTGCTGCCCACAAAACTGTGAAGGTATGAAAAAGCCCCTGGATTGAGGGGCTGTTTTTTTAATGCGGATTGGCCACCGTCAACATCTGACCAGGCTTGAGCGCCTGGCCGACACGCGGGTTCCAGCGCTTGAGGTGCTGCATCTCAACGTTGAAGCGCTTGGCCACGATGTACAACGAGTCGCCTTGCTGGACCTTGTACTTGGTCTGCTGCTTCTTGGTATTGGCTGCAACCACGGTGTTGACGCGCCCGGAGTTGCGCTTGCTGGTGTCCTGCATGACCAGGGTCTGGCCGGGCTTGAGGTTCTTGCCGGTCAGTTTGTTCCAGCGTTGCAGGTCCTTCACGTCGACGTTGTTGGCCTTGGCGATGGAGCCCAGGTTGTCACCCCGCTTGACCCGGTAGGAACGCTTGACGCTGGCGACCTGGGGGTCGTCGGCGCCTTCGAAGACCGGCTTGAGCGATTTCTTGCTGATCAGTTCTTCAGGGCGCATGGTCTGCAGGCTGCTGGTCAGCAGTTGCGCCTTGGAGGTCGGGACCAGCAGGTGTTGCGGGCCGTCGATGGTGGTGCGTTGCTTGAAGGCCGGGTTGAGCTGGAACAGTTCGTCTTCGTCGATGTTGGCAACTTCAGCAACCTTGGACAGGTCCATGCGCTGGTTGATTTCGACGACCTTGAAATAAGGTTCGTTGGCGATCGGATTGAGGTTCACGCCATAGGCATCCGGCGCCATCACCACCTGCGACAGTGCCAGCAACTTGGGCACGTAGGCCTGGGTTTCGGCGGGCAGCGGCAGGTTCCAGTAGTCGGTTGGCAGGCCGAGGCGCTCGTTGCGCTCGATGGCCCGGCTGACGGTGCCTTCGCCGGCGTTGTAGGCCGCCAGGGCAAGCATCCAGTCGCCGTTGAACATGTCGTGCAGGCGCGTCAGGTAATCCAGCGCTGCGGTGGTCGACGCGGTGATATCGCGACGACCATCATAGAAACGGGTTTGACGCAGGTTGAAGTAACGCCCGGTGGATGGGATGAACTGCCAAAGACCCACCGCGTTGGCCCGGGAATAGGCCATCGGGTTGTAGGCACTTTCAATGACTGGCAGCAGGGCCAGTTCCAGCGGCATGTTGCGTTCTTCAAGGCGCTCGACGATGTAGTGAATGTAGAGGCTGCCACGCTCGCCAGCGTTTTCGAGGAAGGATGGATTGCTGGCGAACCACAGGCGCTGTTGCTCGATGCGCGGGTTGACGCCCAGTCCGTCCTGCAGCTGGAAGCCCTGGCGCATGCGCTCCCAGACGTCCTGGGGAATTTGCGGGCTGGGTTTTTCGCTGAGCCAGATCGGCTTCTGCTTGGCGCGCGCGGCGATGTTCTGCGCGTGCGCCGCATCGGTCTGCGGCGCATGGCTGGAACAGCCCGCCAGGGTGGCGGACACAGCCACCGCTATGGCTTGAGCCAAGCGGGTCAATGCGTCTGAACTGATGGCTTTGCGAATAGGTGACGACATTGGCTGGAAGTAAGTTCCGGGCAAAAATGTCGGGCGATTCTAGAAAGCGCACCCTGTGCGGTCAACCTTTCAGAATTGTTGCAATCTCGAGAAGCCCCTTTAGAACCTGTCTTTCCACGCTCGAAGCGCAGCAAAAACCATATCGGGCGCCGAGTTATCGGTGCCGGTCCGTTCGTCCGCTTTTTCTTTAACGGATGTTTCGCCAGAGCGCAAAAACGGGTTTGTGAGCTTTTCCAGTGCCAGTGTCGAGGGCAGCGTCATGATCCCTGATTCCCGTTGGCGGGTGACTTTGGCCAGGCGCTCGGCGGTGTCCGGGTTGTTCGGTTCGACGGCCGCTGCAAACTTCAGGTTGCCGAGGGTGTATTCGTGGGTGCAGTAGACCAGCGTGTCGTCAGGCAAGCCGGCAAGGCGTGTCAGCGAGCTGTACATTTGCTGTGGCGTGCCTTCGAACAAGCGTCCGCAGCCGGCGGCAAACAGTGTGTCGCCGCAGAACAGCAAGCCGTGATGGTAATAGGCGATGTGCCCCAGGGTGTGACCAGGGACCGCGAGGGCGTCGAAGTCCCAGCCGAGCACGCTGACCTTGTCGTTGTCCTTGAGTGCAACGTCCCGCGCCGGGATCGTTTCGCTGGCCGGACCATAGACTTTCGCGTCCGTCGCTTTTTTCAGCTGTTCGACGCCGCCGACGTGGTCATGATGGTGATGAGTGATCAAAATATCACTCAGTACCCAGCCCGGATTGGCCGCGAGCCAGGCTTGCACGGGGGCGGCATCACCCGGGTCGACGACCGCGCAGCGCTTGCTGCCGTGGTCTTGTAACAACCAGATGTAGTTGTCGGTGAAGGCGGGCAGGGCAGTGATCTGTATCATCGTCGGATTCGCCAAGCGGAAAACATTGGCGCATCTTAGAACTTCCTGGCGCGTTGGAGAATGCAATGACTGATAAAGCGTTCGCACAAGCCGATCCTGACTGGCTGGCGTTGATCAGCGCGGCCCGCGAGTGGCTGGCCGGTCCCCTCGGGCAATTTCTGCTGGACGAAGAGCGGCGGATGCTCGAAGACGAGCTCGGGCGGTTCTTTGGTGGCTATCTGGTGCATTACGGTCCCTCGGCCCAGACCCCGCCGTCGGCCCCGCAGGTGCAGCGCAATGTGCGCCTTGGCGCGCCGTTGCCGGGGGTCGAGATCGTTTGTGAGGAACAGGCCTGGCCATTGAGCGAGCATGCCGCCGATGTGGTGGTGCTGCAACATGGCCTGGATTTCTGCCTGTCGCCCCACGGCCTGCTGCGCGAGGCGGCCAGCAGCGTACGCCCTGGCGGGCATTTGCTGATCATTGGCATCAATCCCTGGAGCAGTTGGGGGCTGCGGCATGTGTTTGCCCAGGATGCGCTGCGCAAGGCGCGCTGCATTTCGCCGTCACGGGTCGCGGACTGGCTTAACCTGCTGGGCTTCGCACTGGAGAAACGTCGCTTCGGGTGCTATCGTCCGCCGCTTGCGTCGCCGGCGTGGCAGACCCGCCTGGCCGGTTGGGAGCGCAAGGCCGGTGACTGGCAACTGTCGGGCGGCGGCTTCTATTTATTGGTGGCGCGCAAGATCGTGGTGGGCCTGCGACCTGTCCGCCAGGAGCGGCGCGAACCGATGGGCAAGCTGATCCCGTTGCCGATGGCCAAGGTCAACCGGCGCAACATCGAACCGTAATACACACTTTTCATTTGCAGCCGGGCCTGTCCCGGCTTCGGGCGTCGTCGATCAGCGATCGGCGGGCCAGCGCATTTTCCTGGATAGATTGGCATGAGCGATAGCGTAGAACTGTTCACCGACGGCGCCTGCAAAGGCAACCCGGGCCCTGGCGGCTGGGGCGCACTGCTGGTGTGCAAGGGCGTCGAAAAGGAACTCTGGGGCGGCGAAGCCAACACCACCAACAACCGCATGGAACTGATGGGCGCGATTCGTGGCCTGGAAGAGCTCAAGCGTCCCTGCGAGGTGCTGCTGGTGACCGACTCCCAGTACGTGATGAAAGGCATCAACGAGTGGATGGACAACTGGAAGAAGCGCGGCTGGAAAACCGCGGCGAAGGAACCGGTGAAAAACGCTGACCTGTGGAAGCTGCTCGACGAGCAGGTCAGCCGCCACAAGGTTACCTGGAAATGGGTGCGCGGACACATTGGCCATCACGGCAACGAACGGGCCGACCAGTTGGCCAACCGTGGCGTGGATGAAGTGCGTGGGTACAAGCAGGGCTGATCGCAATGTCTGCCGGAGCTGCCGTAGGAGCTGCCGAAGGCTGCGATCTTTTGACTTCGATTTTCAAGATCTAGAGCAAAAGATCGCAGCCTGCGGCAGCTCCTACAGGGACCGTGTTAATATCGCGGCTTTTGCCCGAATACCGATTGAGAGCTGAGCACTGATGGCCACCAGATCCGTTGTACTCGACACCGAAACCACCGGCATGCCGGTGACCGACGGCCACCGGATTATCGAAATCGGTTGTGTCGAGTTGATCGGCCGACGCCTGACGGGCCGGCACTTTCACGTGTACCTGCAACCGGATCGCGAAAGTGACGAAGGCGCCATTGGCGTCCACGGCATCACCAACGAATTCCTCGTGGGCAAGCCGCGTTTTGCCGAGGTGGCCGAAGAGTTCTTCGAGTTCATCAAGGGCGCGCAGCTGATCATCCATAACGCGGCGTTCGACGTTGGCTTCATCAACAACGAATTCGCTCTGATGGGCCAGCAGGACCGCGCGGACATCACGCAGCACTGCTCGATCCTCGACACCCTGATGATGGCCCGGGAACGTCACCCGGGGCAGCGCAACAGCCTCGATGCCCTGTGCAAGCGCTATGGCGTCGACAACTCCGGCCGTGAACTGCACGGCGCCTTGCTCGACTCCGAGATTCTCGCCGACGTCTACCTGACCATGACCGGGGGGCAGACCAGTCTGTCCCTGGCCGGCAACGCCTCCGATGGCAATGGCTCCGGTGAAGGGGCGGACAACTCGGCTACCGAGATTCGCCGTTTGCCGGCGAACCGCCAGCCGACGCGCATCATCCGCGCCAGCGAAGACGACCTGGCCCGCCACGCGGCCCGCCTGGAAGTCATCGGCAAATCCGCGGGCGCCCCGGCGTTGTGGGCGCAGCTGGCCGAGGCTGAGGCGCAGGCGTAATCCCACATTTTCAAACGCACACTCTTTGTGGCGAGGGAGCTTGCTCCCGCTCGGCGGCGAAGCCGTCGTTAAACCTGCATGCAAAGTATGTCTGAAAGTACGCCGGGGGCCGCTTCGCGATCCAGCGGGAGCAAGCTCCCTCGCCACAGGGAAGCTCTCCGTTGCCACAGAATGGTGCGTGCGGTGACCGAACATGGGCATCACACTCGCCACATTCTCTGCAACACTCTACCCTGAGGTGATTGGCAGGCTCTGGTCTGCCGCCTCGGGACACAGAGCCTCATGTACAAAGACTTGAAATTCCCGGTGCTGATTGTCCATCGCGACATCAAGGCCGACAGCGTCGCCGGCGACCGCGTGCGGGGGATTGCCCGGGAGCTGGAGCAGGAAGGGTTCAGCGTCGTTTCGGCGGTGGACTACACCGAAGGACGTTTGGTGGCATCGACTTACCATGGCCTGTCCTGCATGTTGATTGCCTCCGAGGACGCCAGTACCCACTCCCATTTGTTACAAAACATGGCCGAACTGATCGGCCTGGCGCGGGTGCGTGCGCCGGATCTGCCGATCTTCGCCCTGGGCGAAAAGGTGACCCTGGAAAACGCGCCCGCCGATGCAATGGCCGAGCTCAATCAGTTGCGCGGCATTCTTTATCTGTTTGAGGACACCGTGCCCTTTCTCGCCCGGCAGGTGGCCCGCGCCGCGCGCAAATACCTCGATGGCTTGCTGCCGCCGTTTTTCAAGGCGCTGGTGCAACACACGGCCGATTCCAATTACTCCTGGCACACCCCCGGTCACGGCGGTGGCGTGGCGTATCACAAAAGTCCGGTCGGGCAGGCGTTTCACCAGTTTTTCGGGGAAAACACCCTGCGCTCGGATCTTTCGGTGTCCGTGCCGGAGCTCGGCTCCTTGCTCGATCACACGGGTCCCCTGGCTGAAGCCGAGGCCCGCGCGGCACGCAATTTTGGCGCCGATCACACCTTTTTCGTGATCAATGGCACCTCCACGGCCAACAAGATTGTCTGGCACTCGGTGGTCGCCCGCGATGACCTGGTGCTGGTGGATCGCAATTGCCACAAGTCGGTGCTGCACTCGATCATCATGACCGGCGCGATCCCGCTGTACCTGTGTCCGGAGCGTAATGAACTGGGGATCATCGGCCCGATTCCCCTGAGTGAGTTCAGTCGCGAATCGATCCAGGCCAAGATCGACGCCAGCCCGCTGACCAAGGGCCGTTCACCGAAGGTCAAGCTCGCGGTGGTGACCAATTCGACCTATGACGGCCTCTGCTACAACGCCGAGCTGATCAGGCAGCAACTGGGCAATAGCGTTGAGGTGTTGCACTTCGACGAGGCCTGGTACGCCTATGCGGCGTTTCATGAGTTCTTTGCCGGGCGCTACGGTATGGGCACCTCCCGTGATGAGGACAGCCCACTGGTGTTCACCACCCATTCGACCCACAAGTTGCTGGCGGCCTTCAGCCAGGCATCGATGATTCACGTGCGCGATGGCGGTGCGCGGCAACTGGACCGGGATCGCTTCAACGAAGCGTTCATGATGCACATCTCGACCTCGCCGCAGTACGGCATCATCGCCTCGCTGGATGTGGCGTCGGCGATGATGGAAGGGCCGGCCGGGCGTTCGCTGTTGCAGGAAATGTTCGACGAAGCCCTGAGTTTTCGCCGGGCGCTGGCCAATTTGCGCCAGCACATTGCCGCGGATGACTGGTGGTTCTCGATCTGGCAACCGCCGTCGGCGCAAGGCATCGAGCGGGTCGTCACCGAGGACTGGTTGCTGCAACCCGATGCCGACTGGCACGGCTTTGGCGGCGTGACCGACGATTATGTGCTGCTCGACCCGATCAAGGTCACGCTGGTGATGCCGGGGTTGACCGCCGGTGGCGCCCTCAGCGAGCGCGGGATTCCGGCGGCGGTGGTCAGCAAGTTCCTTTGGGAGCGCGGCTTGGTGGTCGAGAAGACCGGGCTGTATTCGTTCCTGGTGTTGTTCTCCATGGGCATCACCAAGGGCAAGTGGAGTACGCTGCTCACCGAGCTGCTGGAGTTCAAGCGCAGCTACGACGCCAACGTCAGTCTGGCCAACTGCCTGCCCTGCGTGGCGCAAGAGAATGTCGCTCGCTATCAGGGCATGGGGCTGCGTGATCTGTGTGATCAGTTGCATGCCTGTTATCGCAGCAATGCCACCGCCAGGCACCTCAAGCGCATGTACACCGTACTGCCGGAAGTCGCGATGAAGCCGGCGGACGCCTATGATCAATTGGTGCGAGGTGAAGTCGAAGCCGTGTCGATCGATGCGCTGGACGGGCGGATCGCCGCGGTGATGCTGGTGCCGTACCCGCCCGGCATTCCGCTGATCATGCCGGGCGAGCGTTTTACCGAGTCGACCCGCTCGATCATCGATTACCTGGCGTTTGCCCGCACGTTTGATAGCAGTTTTCCGGGGTTCGTCGCTGATGTGCACGGATTGCAACATGAAGATCAGGGCAGTGGACGGTGCTACACCGTCGATTGCATCAAGGAATGAGGACCTTTCCCAGTATGCAACCGGTAATAAATCCGAATTATCCAGGGTTGTCGGTACGGGTTGCCGACGAAGGTTTTGCCGCCTATATCTGGGGCAGTGATTTCAGTTTTGAAGTCGCGGCCTACGGTGCGGCACAAATAGGAGCGCCGGTGGCCCAGTGGCAGGTCACCCCGATCACGCCTTATCGCAAGTGCTACGGCATCGATCCCGAGGAATTCAGCAGCTATCGCGATGCCGCCGATAGCGCGATTTTCATGGCGTATCTGGATGACCAGCCCGTGGGGCACCTGGTGGTCAGTACCAACTGGAACGGATTTGCCCATATCGACGAACTGGCGGTGCACGCACCGGCCCGGCGACATGGTGTGGCCAAGGCCCTGCTGGATGTGGCGCAATTCTGGAGCCGCAAGAAAAAACTCCCGGGCATCATGCTCGAAACCCAGAACAACAACCTGGGGGCCTGCAGGCTCTATGAGCGCTGCGGTTACGTGATCGGCGGGATCGACCACCTGCGCTATCGCGGCATCGATCCGAACACCGCCGAAGTGGCGCTGTTCTGGTATCGATTGTTCGAAAATCCGCTGGAAAGCCCGTTCAGTTCGTCAGCATCGCCACGGCTTGTTCCGTGACGATGGCCAACAGTGCCTGAACCGCCGGAGAGGGTTCGGCGTTTTTCAGGGTCAGGGCGTAGAGACTGACCGGGATCGCTGGTGCCAGCGGGCAGGCGTCCAGGCCCGAGGCTTTGGCGCCGAGGGCGGTGAAGGGGTCGACGATGGCCAGCCCTTCGCCGGCCTCGACCATACTGCGCATCATCTGATGCGTCTGGACCCGGGTCTGGATCACCGGGGCAGGCCGCAAGCCATGCAGTTTGTTTTCCAGCGCCGGGCTCAACGGGTCGTGCCCCTCCAGGCCAATCATCGATTGACCGGCCAGATCCTGCAGTGAAATGTATTTCTGTTTCGGTTGCAGCCAGCCATGGGGGGCGAGCAGCTGGAGTTTGCCTTGGGCAATCACCTGGCAATCGAGGTCGGCGTGATCGGGGTCATGCAGGCTCAGGCCCAGATCGCTTTCACGCAGCAGCAGGCTTCTGACGATGTCGCGGGTGGGCTGGCTCAGCAGAGTGCAAGGCGCGTCGGGCAGGCGTCGGCGCAGGGCTGCGATACTGTGTGGCAGCAATTGGTTGGCCAGGGGCGGGGTGCAGATGATGCGCAGCGGCGGCGCCAGGTATTGCCTGAGGCTGTTGGCCAGGCGCTGCACCGGTTCGAGCGCGTCGTAGACCCGGGCAATTTCCACCTGCAGTTCCCGTGCTTCGCGGGTGGCCTGCAATCGCCCGCGCACGCTGGCGAACAGCATGAAACCCAACTGATCCTCGGCGTCGCGCAGCAAGCGCTCGACTTCGGCCACTGGCAACTGCAGCCATTCGGCGGCGGTGCCCAGGTGACCGGTCTGCAAGAGCGCCTGGATCACTTCGATATGGCGTAAGCGCATGCGTGAAGTCCATGTTCAGCAGGTGGAGGAGTCAGTGGCTGAATCCTACCCCAAGTCCGCGCATATGACTTCTGCTCATAACGACGGGTTATGAAACGCTGACGGTTTGCGGTTCGCGGGTAATGGTCACGCCGGTTTGCACCAGCATGAATTCATTGTCGTCGACCTTGTTGACACGGTCGCCAATGGCCAGTTTGTAGGTGGTGACAGGGCCTGAACCATCTACCGCCGGGGTGGAGTCCTGGAACTCGTGCACCGAATAAATACGGCCTTGCGCGTCTCTTGCATGGAACTGACCGACGAGTACTGCTGCCATCTGCTTAGAACCTCTGGAGATAAATCACTCAATTTGCGGCACTGTAGACCGTGCTTGGGCGAGGTAAGTTTTCCTACGGGAAAAAAATAGTCAGGGACGGTATTTTCGCTCGCCCGCTGCTTGAATCGTCATCTATAACTACAAGCTCTTCCTATCGGACAGTCGAGAAACTCTTATGAGCAACGTCTATACGATCGCCGTCGTGGTCGGCAGCTTGAGAAAGGAATCGATCAACCGCAAGGTCGCACGGGCCCTGATAGAGCTGGCGCCGGCCAATCTCAAGCTCAACATCGTCGAAATTGGCGATCTGCCGCTCTATAACGAAGACATCGATGGCGCTTCACCGCCGGCAGCCTACAGCACTTTCCGACAACAGGTGAGCTCATCCGACGCGGTGTTGTTCGTGACCCCGGAATACAACCGTTCGGTACCGGCGCCGTTGAAAAATGCGATTGACGTCGGTTCTCGCCCTTATGGCAAGAGTTCGTGGAGTGGCAAGCCCGGCGCCGTTATCAGTGTTTCGCCGGGGGCCGTCGGCGGGTTTGGTGCCAATCACAACCTGCGTCAATCCATGGTGTTTCTGAATGTGCCGATGATGCAGCAGCCGGAAGCCTATCTGGGTGGCGCCGGTTCGGCGTTCGATGAGGCGGGCAAGTTGTCCGAATCAGTCAAGCCGTTCTTGCAAAGTTTCATCAATGCCTATGGGCAATGGGTCGAGCAGCACAAGAAAGTCTGATGGTCATTGGCCGGCGCTTTGTCCTGCGAAGCGCCGGGTGGTTATCTCTTTAGGTCGGGTTGGGCCCTTCGCGAGCAAGCCCGCTCCCACAGGGATCTTCGGTGGATACAAGACTTGTGTTCGACTGGGGCCCAAATGTGGGAGCGGGCTTGCTCGCGAAGAGGCCGGATCAGGCAGTGCAAGACTCAACCCTGTCCCGGCACATTCGGCCAAAGATCCGCCACCAAAAACAGACGTTCAGCCTCTTCCCAGTCGCCGCTGGCATTCTCGGTCAGGCGCACCAGCAGCTGTGCTGGCGCCAAGGGGTCCAGTTCATCCAGCCACGCCTGCATTTGTCCGGGGTTCCAGGTGTGCTCGGCCGAATAGTGCGCTGGCGCCAGCCAGGCGTGGCGGGGCAGGGGTTGCCAGCGACCGGGCGGACTCTGGGCCAACAACGCCGGCCAATCCTTTTGATGCAACCAGCGACCGCGCAAATGCTGCGGATGGGCGCCCGATGGCGGGGCGGACTGTCCGGGCCACGGGTACAGCAGGTAACCCCCCAGCCACAAATGCGCGCTGAAGGCCTGGATATCCAGCGCCGCCAGCACTTCACGGCTCTCGGGGCGTGCGGAAATCGGCAATTGATGCTGGCTCAGGTGGGCCAGTTTGCGGTCGAGCCGGTCGTGGCAGCCCGGGCCCAGCCATTGGGAGGTGTCGTGTCCGTCGCCGGATTGCGGGCCGAGGTAGAGCTTGATCGCAAGTTCCAGGTGGTGCACGCCGTCGCGGTCGCGCAGCAGCATGTCCAGTTCACCCAGGGTGTGCCCCTCGCGGCGAATCGGCAGGTTGGCGGCAATCAGTTCAATGCCTGGAGCATGCTCCACGGCGAATTGCCAGAGGCGTTCGTAGTACAGGCCCAGGCGCCGGGTTCGGGCCTGGGCGAGCCAGTGCAGCAGGCCATAACTGTCCCGGTCCAGCTGCCGCAGCCAATGTTCCAGCCGATCCGGAGCCTGCACCCAGTCGCTGCCGGCCAGCGGGTGGCGCTGCGGCCACGGGGTATCGTCCAGCATGGGCGGCGCGAGGATGACCCACGCCAGGTCACGCACTTCGGGATGGCGTAACTGATGGGGCAGGTGGAGCAAATCGGGAAATAGCATCATCTTGCGAGCATAGCCCGAAACCCGGGCACACCCTTGAAGCTGAAAGGATTTTGTCTACGGGCGGCTTTCGCCCATAATCGTGGTTTTCGCCGCCACGCAGATCCCCGCAGGAGCCCCATGGAGCAATTTCGCAATATCGGCATCATCGGTCGCCTGGGCAGTTCCCAGGTGCTGGATACCGTCCGCCGACTGAAACGGTTTCTGCTCGATCGTCATCTGCACGTGATCCTCGAAGACACCATCGCCGAAGTGCTGCCAGGGCACGGCTTGCAAACCTCGTCGCGCAAGATGCTCGGCGAAGTCTGCGACATGGTCATTGTGGTCGGTGGTGACGGCAGCCTGCTCGGTGCCGCCCGGGCGCTGGCCAAGCACAATATTCCGGTGCTCGGGATCAACCGCGGCAGCCTGGGCTTCCTCACCGACATCCGTCCCGATGAGCTGGAAACCAAGGTCGCCGAAGTGCTGGACGGCCACTATCTGGTGGAAAACCGCTTCCTGTTGCAGGCCGAAGTCCGTCGCCACGGCGAGGCCATCGGCCAGGGCGATGCACTCAATGATGTGGTGCTGCACCCCGGCAAATCCACGCGAATGATCGAGTTCGAGCTGTACATCGACGGACAGTTCGTCTGCAGCCAGAAGGCCGACGGCCTGATCGTTGCGACGCCGACCGGATCCACCGCCTACGCGTTGTCCGCCGGCGGGCCGATCATGCATCCCAAGCTCGACGCTATTGTGATTGTGCCGATGTACCCCCATACCTTGTCGGGTAGACCGATCGTGGTCGATGGCAACAGTGAGCTGAAAATCGTCGTGTCCAAGGATATGCAGATTTACCCGCAAGTCTCGTGCGACGGGCAGAACCACTTCACCTGCGCGCCGGGCGACACCATCACCGTCAGCAAGAAAGCCCAGAAACTGCGGCTGATTCACCCGCTGGACCACAATTACTACGAAGTCTGCCGGACCAAGCTCGGCTGGGGCAGCAAGTTGGGGGGTGGAGGCGACTGATGCTCGATCCCGCGCGTAGCTACGACCTGATCGGTGACGTGCACGGTTGCGCCCTGACCCTGGAGCACTTGCTCGACCGACTCGGTTATCACAAACAGGGTGGCGTCTGGCGGCATGCCTCGCGCATGGCGGTGTTCGTCGGCGATATCATCGACCGCGGCCCGCGGATTCGCGAGGCACTGCACATCGTCCACGACATGGTCGAGGCCGGTCAGGCGCTGTGCATCATGGGCAACCACGAGTTCAATGCGCTGGGCTGGGCGACGCCGGCGTTGCCCGGCAGCGGCAAGCAGTTCGTGCGCGAGCACACGCCGCGCCATGCCCGCTTGCTGCACGAAACCCTGACCCAGTTCGAAAACCATCCGGGCGACTGGCACGACTTCCAGCAATGGTTCTACCAGTTGCCATTGTTCGTCGATGCCGGGCGTTTTCGCGTGGTCCACGCCTGCTGGGACGCCGGGTTGATCGAGCCGCTGCGGGCGTTGTTCCCCAACGGTTGCGTCGACGAGCATTTTGTCCAGGCGTCGGCGGAGTCGGGCTCTTTTGCCTGCACCGTATTCGACCGGCTGTTGCGCGGTACGGACATGCGCTTGCCCCATGGCCTGACCATGACCAGCGGCGACGGCCTGGTGCGCTCGTTCTTCCGGACCAAGTTCTGGGAAGACGATCCGAAAACCTACGGCGATATCGTGTTCCAGCCGGATGCACTGCCCGAACCCGTGGCCCGGACCCCGTTGACGTCCACTGAAAAGAACAGTTTGCTGCGCTACGGCATCGATGAGCCGCTGTTGTTCGTCGGCCATTACTGGCGCAGCGGCAAGCCGGCACCGATCCGGCCGAACCTGGCCTGCCTGGATTACAGCGCGGTGCTGTACGGCAAACTGGTTGCCTACCGACTGGATCAGGAAACCCGCCTGGATCCGCAAAAATTCGTCTGGGTCGATGTCGAGCGGCCGGAGGTGCTGCAATGAGTGCTGTAGCGGTATTGCGTCTGCCCCTGGCGGTGGACTTGAGCGGGTTCGTCACCCTGCTCAAGCGCATGCAAGTGCCCCACCGGGTCAGCGAAGAAGCTGGCGAGCAGGTGCTGTGGGTGCCGGACAACATCAGCGAAGACGTGCGTGCGTTGTACGAACGTTTTCCGGCGGGCGATCCCGACCAGCAACTGGACATTCCGGTGGCGCAAACCGTCAAGCGCCCGGGCTTCGTCGAGCAGTTGAAATACGCCAGGGCCACCGCGCTGGTATTGCTGCTGAGCATGATCGTCGGCGCGGTCACCTTGCTCGGCGACAACCTTGAAACGCTGCGCTGGCTGACCTTCCTCGAATTCCGCGTGGTCGGCGAGTACATCCATTTCACGCCACTGGCCGACAGCCTGGCGGCGGGGCAATGGTGGCGCCTGGTCACGCCGATGCTGATCCACTTCGGCATCCTGCACCTGGCGATGAACGGCATGTGGTACTGGGAACTGGGGCGGCGCATCGAGTCGCGCCAGGGCAGTATCAACCTGATCGGCCTGACCTTGTTGTTCAGCCTGGTGTCCAACTTCGCCCAGTATTTGTTCAGCGGCCCGACCCTGTTCGGCGGTTTGTCCGGCGTACTGTACGGCCTGCTCGGGCATTGCTGGATCTTCCAGCTGCTGGCGCCGAACCCGGCCTATCGCCTGCCGCGTGGCGTGCTGGTGATGATGCTGGTGTGGTTGCTGCTGTGCCTGTCCGGGCTGGTGTCGATGATCGGCTTCGGCGAAATCGCCAACGCGGCCCACGTCAGCGGGTTACTCATCGGATGCTTCACCGGTTTGTTGGGCGGTTTGTATAACCGCCGTAAACTGGCCGCCTAATTTAAGAACATGCAATAAAGAGACGGAGACCCAATGTCCTCTTTTAACGAAATGATCAACAACATCACTCCCGATATCTACGAGAGCCTGAAACTGGCCGTGGAAATCGGCAAATGGTCCGACGGTGGCAAGCTCACCGCCGAACAACGCGAGCTGTCGCTGCAGGCGATGATCGCCTGGGAAATCCAGAACCTGCCCGAGGACCAGCGCACCGGTTACATGGGCCCGCAGGAATGCAGCTCGAAGTCGATTCAAGTGCCCAATATCCTGTTCAAGTCGGATGCCATCCATTGATCGAGATTGGCCGCGGTGCAATCAGCAAAATGTCGGCGCGCCTGGACGGGCCGAACGTGCAATACGCTTTCCGTCTGGGCGAAACCGAGGTTCCGGTCAATCCGTTGATCGGCACCACGGTGCGCCTGGAATACCTGGGGGCGATCCACTGCACCCATTGCGGACGCAAGACCAAGACCAGTTTCAGCCAGGGTTACTGCTACCCGTGCATGACCAAGCTGGCCCAGTGCGACGTGTGCATCATGAGCCCGGAGCGCTGCCACTTCGAGGCCGGCACTTGCCGGGAACCTGAGTGGGGCGAGAAGTTCTGCATGACCGATCACGTGGTGTACCTGGCCAACTCGTCGGGGGTGAAAGTCGGGATTACCCGCGCCACCCAGTTGCCGACCCGCTGGCTCGACCAGGGTGCGAGCCAGGCCTTGCCGATCATGCGCGTCTCGACCCGCCAGCAGTCCGGCTTCGTCGAAGACCTGTTCCGCAGTCAGGTGGCCGACAAGACCAACTGGCGTGCTTTGCTCAAGGGCGATGCGGCGGCGGTGAACCTGGCCGAAGTCCGCGATCGACTGTTCGACAGCTGCGCTGAAGGCTTGCTCGGGTTGCAGCAGCGATTTGGCTTGCAGGCGATCCAGCCGGTGACCGACGTCGAACCGCTGGAAATCCGCTACCCGGTCGAGCAGTACCCGGCGAAGATCGTCAGCTTCAACCTGGACAAGAACCCGATTGCCGAAGGCACGCTGATGGGGGTCAAGGGCCAATACCTGATCTTCGATACCGGCGTGATCAACATTCGTAAATACACGGCTTACCAGCTCGCCGTGCATCAGTAAGGACTCCAGCATGCGCACCGAACAACCGAAGATGATCTACCTCAAGGACTATCAGGCGCCCGAGTACCTGATCGACGAAACACACCTGACCTTCGAGTTGTACGAGGACCACAGCCTGGTCCATGCGCAACTGGTGATGCGCCGCAACCCCGAGCGTGGTCCGGGCCTGCCGCCGCTGGTGCTGGACGGCCAGCAGCTGGAACTGCTGTCGGTCACCCTGGCCGACCAGGCGCTTTCAGAGGCGCAGTATCAGCTGACCGAGAATCACCTGACCCTGCACCCGACCAGCACCACTTTCACGGTCGACACCAGCGTCCGGATCCACCCGGAAACCAACACTGCGCTCGAAGGCCTGTACAAGTCCGGCACGATGTTCTGCACCCAGTGCGAGGCCGAAGGCTTTCGCAAGATCACCTATTACCTCGACCGCCCGGACGTGATGAGCACCTTCACCACCACGGTCGTCGCCGAACAACACAGCTATCCGGTGCTGCTGTCCAACGGCAACCCGATCGCTTCCGGTCCCGGTGAAGAAGGCCGGCACTGGGCAACCTGGGAAGACCCGTTCAAGAAGCCGGCGTACCTGTTCGCGCTGGTGGCCGGTGACCTGTGGTGCGTCGAAGACAGCTTCACCACCATGAGCGAGCGTAATGTGGCGCTGCGCATTTATGTCGAGCCGGAAAACATCGACAAGTGCCAGCACGCCATGAACAGCCTGAAGAAGTCCATGCGCTGGGACGAAGAGGTCTACGGTCGCGAGTACGACCTGGATATCTTCATGATCGTCGCCGTGAATGACTTCAACATGGGTGCCATGGAGAACAAGGGCCTCAACATCTTCAACTCCAGCGCCGTGCTGGCCAAGGCGGAAACCGCCACCGATGCCGCGCACCAGCGGGTCGAGGCGATCGTCGCCCACGAATACTTTCACAACTGGTCGGGCAACCGCGTGACCTGCCGCGACTGGTTCCAGTTGTCGCTCAAGGAAGGCTTCACGGTGTTCCGCGATGCCGGTTTCTCCTCGGACATGAACTCGGCCACGGTCAAGCGCATCCAGGACGTGGCGTACCTGCGCACCCACCAGTTCGCCGAAGACGCCGGCCCCATGGCCCACGCCGTGCGCCCGGACAGCTTTATCGAGATTTCCAACTTCTACACCCTGACCGTGTACGAAAAGGGCTCGGAAGTGGTCGGCATGATCCACACCTTGCTCGGCGCCGAAGGCTTTCGCAAAGGCAGCGACCTGTACTTCGAACGCCACGACGGCCAGGCCGTGACCTGCGATGACTTCATCAAGGCCATGGAAGATGCCAATGGCGTTGACCTGTCCCAGTTCAAGCGTTGGTACAGTCAGGCCGGTACACCGCGTCTGGCGGTAACCGAGTCCTACGACGCCGCCGCGAAAACCTACAGCCTGACGTTCCGCCAGAGCTGTCCGCAAACCCCGGACAAGGTTGAAAAACTGCCGTTCGTGATCCCGGTCGAACTGGGCCTGCTGGATTCCAAAGGCGCGGCTATTGCCCTGCGTCTGTCCGGTGAAGCTACCGCCCAAGGCACCTCGCGGGTCATTTCGGTGACTGAAGCCGAGCAGACCTTCACCTTCGTCGACATCGCCGGACAACCGCTACCGTCGTTGCTGCGCGGCTTCTCGGCACCGGTGAAGCTGAGCTTCCCGTACAACCGCGACCAGTTGATGTTCCTGATGCAGTACGACAGCGATGGCTTCAACCGCTGGGATGCTGGCCAGCAATTGTCGGTGCAGGTGCTGCAAGAGTTGATCGGCCAGCAGCAGAAGGGCGAAGCGCTGGTACTCGATCAGCGTCTGGTGTCGGCGCTGCGCACGGTGCTCTCGGACGAGTCGCTGGATCAGGCCATGGTCGCCGAAATGCTCTCGCTGCCAAGCGAAGCCTACTTGACCGAAATCAGCGAAGTGGCGGATGTCGAAGCGATTCACACCGCCCGCGAGTTTGCCCGCAAGCAATTGGCCGATGCGTTGTTTGAAGGCCTGTGGCTGCGTTACCAGGCCAACCGCGAGTTGTCGAAGCAGACGCCGTACGTGGCCGAAGCCGAGCACTTCGCTCGCCGCGCGTTGCAGAACATCGCATTGTCCTACCTGATGCTCAGCGGCAAGCCGGAAGTTCTGGCGGCAACCCTGGAGCAGTTCGATGCGTGCGACAACATGACCGAGCGCCTGACCGCGCTGGCCGTGCTGGTCAACTCACCCTTTGAAGCCGAGAAGGCCAAGGCGCTGGCCAGCTTCGCCGAGCACTTCAAGGACAACCCGCTGGTCATGGATCAGTGGTTCAGCGTGCAGGCCGGCAGTGTATTGCCGGGCGGTCTGGAGCGTGTGAAAGCGCTGATGCAGCACCCGGCGTTCAACATCAAGAACCCGAACAAGGTGCGGGCGCTGGTCGGTGCGTTTGCCGGGCAGAACCTGATCAACTTCCACGCGGCCGACGGTTCGGGGTATCGCTTCCTGGCGGATCTGGTGATCGAGTTGAATGGCTTTAATCCGCAGATTGCTTCTCGGCAGTTGGCGCCTTTGACTCGCTGGCGCAAGTACGACAGTGCTCGTCAGGCTTTGATGAAGGGGGAGCTGGAGCGGATTCGGGCTTCGGGGCAGTTGTCCAGTGATGTGTTTGAAGTGGTCAGCAAGAGTTTGGCCTGAGTCTGCTGTTGACCTTGGCGGCCTTTGGGCCGACCAGGGTCATGGGTTGATTGAGTACATATCCGTTTCTTCGGTAGCGGCGGCTGGCGGTTTCGCCCTTACGGCGAGTCCCTTTTGGCAAACGCCCCAAAAGGAACCAAAAGGTCTCGCCCCTTACGTACGGCCCCTCGCTGGGGCTCGGGGTTCCTTCGCTGCGGTATTCATCCGGGGGCATTGCCCTCCGGTCGGCTTCGCTTCGACCTACATGCAATGAGTTCGACTGCGTCGAACGGCGCTGCGCGCCAATCCCCGGATAAACACCTCCACTCAGCCTTCCGAGGGGGCGGGTGGATCAAGATCAAGAGCTGCAGGCGAGCTAACGCTCGGCCTGATGAGTGGTGAGAAGCGGCGCGGTGTGGGCTGCTCTGCCTTTGCTCTTCTGTGGGAGCGAGCCTGCTCGCGATGGCGGCCTGCCAGCCGACCGAGCCCCATCTGCTTGCACCGGGATTTTCAGAGATCCATAGCTGCTTTGGCTTTGGCTTTGGCTTTGGCTTTGGCTTTGGCTTTGGCTTTGGCTTTGGCTTTGGCTTTGGCTTTTGATCTTGATCTTGATCTGGTTTTTGATCTTTTGCCCCTTCGGCAGGCCGAGCGTAGGTGTTCATCAGGGGGTAGGCGCGCAGCGCCGTTCGACGAAGTCGAACACATCGAGAGGAGGTCGTCGCGAAGCAGACCGGAGGCGATGCCCCCTGATGGACACCGTAGCGAGGGAACACCGAGCCTTGGCGAGGTGCCGTACGTCGGGGCAAAGCCTTTTGCTTACTTTTCGGCGTTTGGAAAAGTGAGTCGCTGTAAGAGCGAAACCGTCAGCAGCCGTTACCGCAGCAACGGATATGTACACCGATTGGATAAGTAGCCGTTACGACAGCAACGGATATGTACTCCGAACATCAAACCCCAAACCCCAAACCCCAAACCCCAAACCCCAAACCCCAAACCCCAAAACCGCAATCACCCCACCTGATACCCAACCATTCAGAACAACCCCCCATCCCCCCGGTTAACAAAACATAACGTGGCGTCGATTGTCAGACATGAAAAAACACCGATAGGATAAGCCAGCTTCCGAAGGGGCTCTGGATTGCGGGTTTCAGGACTATGCTCTGAAACAGCCGGTCCAGACACGCACCCTTGCGGCGCCCAGAAAGGTTGAACGACCTAACAATAATAATGGGAGAAGGTCTATGAGTGAGCCTGTCATGGGTGTGGGTATCTGCCGCCCGCCGGCACTACGCAAATTCGCGTTGCTGGCCACAGCGCTCTCGCTGTTGGGCTCTGCCATGCTGTCGGCGCCTGCGCTGGCCGCGGCGGCGCCAGCATCCGATGTTGTTTATTCCATTGAATCCGCCAAGGCTGCCAAAAGCCTGATGCTCGATGTCGTCCACGCCGGCAAGCGCCTGGTGGCGGTCGGGGATCGTGGGCACATCCTGTATTCCGATGACCAGGGCGCTACCTGGACCCAGGCCAAGGTCCCGACCCGGGCCCTGCTGACGTCGGTGTTTTTCGTCGATGACAAGCACGGCTGGGCCGTCGGCCATGACGCGCAGATCCTCGCCAGCGAGGACGGCGGCGCGACCTGGACCAAGCAGTTCGAAGATCTGACACGCGAATCGCCGCTGCTCGATGTCTGGTTCAAGGACGTTGACAGTGGCTTTGCCGTGGGCGCCTACGGCTCTCTGATGGAAACCACCGACGGTGGCAAGCATTGGGAAGACGCCAGCGATCGCCTGGACAACGAAGACCAGTACCACCTGAATTCGATCGCTGCGGTCAAGGACGCCGGGCTGTTCATCGTCGGCGAGCAGGGCAGCATGTTCCGTTCCGCGGACTGGGGCCAGACCTGGGAGAAACTCGAAGGTCCGTACGAAGGCTCGCTGTTCGGCGTGATCGGCACGGCGCAGCCCAATACGCTGCTGGCCTACGGTCTGCGCGGTAACCTTTACCGTTCCACGGACTTTGGCAGCAACTGGGAGCAGGTCGAGCTCAAGGCTGAACGTGGCGACCTGGAGTTCGGGCTGTCCGGCGGTACGCTGCTCGACGACGGTTCCATCGTGATCGTCGGCAACGGCGGCTCGGTGATTAGCAGCAGCGACAATGGCGAAACCTTCAAGGTGGTCAACCGTCCGGACCGTATTTCGGTTTCGGCAGTGACGGCGGCAGGCAATGGCAATCTGGTTCTGGCCGGGCAGGGCGGCGTTCGCGTCACCTCGCCGAGCGGCACCGAGCTTGGCAAATAAAAAGCGGGCAAATGAGTCGAGCTAATAATAACAAGGCGGGCGTATGACCTCTTTAAGTACTCATCACCAGGACAAGGCGACGTTCCTCGAGCGCCTGATCTTCAACAACCGCCCGGCAGTGATCACGATCTGCCTGCTGGTCAGTATTTTCCTGTTCTGGCAGGCGACGCTGATCCGTCCGTCCACCAGCTTCGAAAAAATGATCCCGCTGGAGCATCCCTTCATCCAGAAGATGATGGAGCACCGCAACGATCTGGCGAACCTGGGCAACACCGTGCGGATCTCGGTGGAAGCCACCGATGGCGACATCTTCTCCAAGGAGTACATGGAGACCTTGCGTCAGATCAACGACGAAGTGTTCTACATCTCCGGTGTCGACCGTTCCGGCCTCAAGTCGCTGTGGAGCCCGAGCATTCGCTGGACCGAAGTGACTGAAGAGGGCTTCGCCGGCGGTGAAGTGATTCCGCAGAGCTACAACGGCTCCCAGGCCAGCCTCGACTTGCTGCGCAACAACGTGCTCAAGTCCGGTCAGGTCGGGCGGTTGGTGTCCAACGATTTCAAGTCGAGCATCGTCGACATTCCATTGCTGGAGTCCTACCCGGACCCGCAGGACCAGGGCAAGCTGCTGGCGCTGGACTATCGCCAGTTCTCCCACGAGCTTGAAGACAAGATCCGCACCAAGTTCGAAGCACAGAACCCGAACGTGAAGATCCACATTGTCGGTTTTGCCAAGAAAGTCGGTGACCTGATCGATGGCCTGGTGATGGTGGTGATGTTCTTCGGCATCGCCTTCGTCATCACCCTGATCCTCCTGCTGTGGTTCACCAACTGCCTGCGCAGTACCGTCGCCGTGTTGAGCACGACGCTGGTGGCAGTGGTCTGGCAACTTGGCCTGATGCACTTCTTCGGCTTCGGGCTCGACCCCTATTCGATGCTGGTGCCGTTCCTGATTTTCGCCATCGGTATTTCCCACGGCGTACAGAAGATCAACGGGATCGCCCTGCAATCGAGCGAGGCGGACAACGCCCTCACGGCGGCGCGCCGTACGTTCCGTCAATTGTTCCTGCCGGGGATGATCGCGATCCTCGCCGATGCCGTGGGTTTCATCACGCTGTTGATCATCGATATCGGTGTGATCCGTGAACTGGCCATCGGCGCATCCATCGGTGTGGCGGTGATCGTGTTCACCAACCTGATCCTGCTGCCGGTGGCGATTTCCTATGTCGGCATCAGCAAGCGTGCGGTCGAGCGCAGCAAGAAAGACGCGGTGCGCGAGCATCCGTTCTGGCGCCTGTTGTCGAACTTCGCCAGCGCCAAGGTTGCCCCGGTTTCCATTCTGCTGGCATTGATCGCCTTTGGCGGCGGCCTGTGGTACAGCCAGAACCTGAAAATCGGCGACCTCGACCAGGGTGCCCCGGAACTGCGTCCGGACTCGCGCTACAACAAGGACAACAACTTCATCATCAACAACTACTCCACCAGCTCCGATGTGTTGGTGGTGATGGTCAAGACCAAGTCCGAAGGCTGCTCGCGCTATGAAGCCATGGCGCCGATCGACGAGCTGATGTGGAAGATGCAGAACACCGAGGGCGTGCAGTCGGCGATTTCCCTGGTGACCGTGTCCAAGCAAATGATCAAGGGCATGAACGAGGGCAACCTGAAATGGGAAACCCTGTCGCGCAATCCTGATGTGCTGAACAACTCCATTGCCCGCGCCGACGGCCTGTACAACAACAGCTGTTCCCTGGCGCCGGTGCTGGTGTTCCTCAACGATCACAAGGCCGAGACCCTGGATCGCGCGGTGCATGCGGTGCAGGAGTTCGCCAAGGAAAACAACAAGGAAGGCCTGGAGTTCATCCTCGCCGCCGGTAACGCCGGGATCGAGGCGGCCACCAACGAGGTGATCAAGAAGTCCGAGCTGACCATCCTGATCCTGGTGTACATCTGTGTGGCGGTCATGTGCATGATCACCTTCCGGTCGTGGGCGGCGACTTTGTGCATCGTGCTGCCGCTGGTGCTGACCTCGGTACTCGGCAACGCCCTGATGGCCTTCATGGGCATCGGCGTGAAAGTGGCGACCCTGCCGGTCGTGGCGCTCGGGGTGGGGATTGGCGTGGACTACGGCATCTACATCTACAGCCGCCTGGAAAGCTTCCTGCGTGCCGGCCTGCCGCTGCAAGAGGCGTACTACCAGACGCTGAAGTCCACCGGTAAGGCGGTGCTGTTCACCGGCCTGTGCCTGGCCATCGGCGTGTGCACCTGGATCTTCTCGGCCATCAAGTTCCAGGCCGACATGGGCCTGATGCTGACCTTCATGCTGCTGTGGAACATGTTCGGTGCGTTGTGGCTGTTGCCGGCACTGGCGCGATTCCTGATCAAGCCCGAGAAACTGGCGGGGCAGAAGGGCAATTCGTTGTTTGCCCATTGATCGATCGCTGAATCAAAAAAGCCGCAACCTCAGGTTGCGGCTTTTTTATTTGGGCGAAGATCAAAAGATCGCAGCCTTCGGCAGCTCCTACATTGATCGAATACACCCACAATTAATCGGTGTAGGCAATCCCACGCAGGAGCTGCCGAAGGCTGCGATCTTTTGACTTTGCCATTACGAAGGATCGCTACCCAAAACCACATTCAACGCACTGCGCGCATCATCGAGTTGCACCAGCGTCGCATGCCGCGCGCCTAGGGCATCACGATTCTCGATGGCGGTCAGGATCGCCTTGTGCCGGGGCAGCGCCAGTTCATGCAGGTTCGGTCGCTGGTTGGAATGCTTCAAGGCTTCGGCGATGGCCACCGAGAGCATGTTGCACAGGTTGGCCAGCAGGTCGTTGTGCGTGGCATCGGCGATGCGACTGTGGAAGTCCAGGTCCGGCTGCAACAGAGCCTCCGGCGTCGGCGCGGCTTCCATGCGCTGGTAGGCCTCACCGATGGAGGCAATGTCCGCTTCCGTGGCGAATTGTGCGGCGAGGGCGGCAGCGGCCGGTTCGATGATGCTGCGCACGCTGGTCAGCAGGTCGAAAAACTGATTCTGCGGACTGCTTTGCATCAACCAGTGCAGCACGTCCGGATCGAGCATGTGCCAGTCCTTGCGCGGCTTGACCACGGTGCCGACCCGCGGGCGGGAATACACCAGGCCCTTGGCGACCAGGACCCGGGTGGCCTCACGCAACACCGGTCGGCTGACCGCATATTCTTCGCACAACAGTGCTTCGGCGGGCAGCTTGTCGTCCGGCAGGAAACGTCCCGAGACGATCTGCATGCCCAGCTCCTGGACGATGCGCGAGTGCATGCTTTTGCGGTCGGAGGGTTTGCGGTAATCCATGGGAAACGGCGCGGTCCTGTGCGAATAGGTGTCGCGCATGATAGCAGGCGCGGACGGTAGGCGATCCAGCCCTTGAAAAGATCGCAGCCTTCGGCAGCTCCTACAGAGATCCGGTTCACCACAATGAATGTGTCTGACCTGAATCCCGTAGGAGCTGCCGGAGGCTGCGATCTTTTTTTTAGTGGGAATGACGCGGCACTTCAGCCCCGCGGCAACCGACCAGGAAGTCGAAGTCGCAGCCCTGGTCCGCTTGCAGCACGTGGTCGATGTAGAGCTGACGATAGCCACCGACGATCAGGTTCTGCGGCGGTTGCAGGTCAGCCATACGCGCGGCCAGTTCGGCGTCCGGGATGTCCAGGTGCAAACGGCCGCTGGCGCAATCGAGTTCGATCCAGTCGCCTTCTTTCACGGCGGCCAGCGGTCCGCCGGCAGCGGCTTCCGGGGCGACGTGCAGGACAACAGTGCCGTACGCGGTGCCGCTCATGCGCGCGTCGGAAATACGTACCATGTCGGTCACGCCCTGGGCCAGCAGCTTGGCCGGCAGGCCCATGTTGCCGACCTCGGCCATGCCCGGATAACCCTTCGGCCCGCAGTTCTTCATCACCAGTATCGAGTTGGCATCCACGTCCAGTTCCGGATCGTTGATCCGCGCCTTGTACATGTCGAAGTTCTCGAATACCACTGCGCGGCCGCGATGCTGCATCAGTTCGGGCGTGGCGGCGGACGGCTTTAGCACGGCGCCCAGCGGTGCCAGGTTGCCGCGCAAGACACAGATGCCGCCGTCGGCGCGGATCGGGTTGTCGAGGGTGCGGATCACTTCGTCTTCGCCATAGATCGGCGCGTCCCTGGTGTTCTCGCCGATGGACTTGCCATTGACGGTCAAGGCATTCGGGTTCGGGATCAGGTTGGCTTCACCGAGGCGACGCAGCACGGCGGGCAAGCCACCGGCGTAATAGAACTCTTCCATCAGGAAACGCCCGGACGGTTGCAGGTCGACGATGGTCGGCATGCCGCGACCGATACGGGTCCAGTCATCCAGATCCAGCTCCACGCCGATGCGCCCGGCAATGGCTTTCAGGTGGATCACTGCGTTGGTCGAACCGCCGATGGCGGCATTGACGCGAATGGCGTTTTCGAAGGCTTCCTTGGTGAGGATCTTCGATAGCTTCAAGTCTTCGCGCACCATCTCCACGGCACGCATGCCGGACATGTGCGCCAACACATAACGGCGCGCATCTACCGCTGGAATCGCCGCGTTGTGGGGCAGGGAGGTACCCAGTGCTTCGGCCATGCAGGCCATGGTCGAGGCCGTGCCCATGGTGTTGCAGGTGCCGGCCGAGCGGGACATGCCGCCCTCGGCCGCGAGGAAATCGTCGATGCTGATGGTGCCGGCCTTGACCTGTTCGCTGAGCTGCCAGACCACGGTGCCGGAGCCGATGTCCTTGCCCTTGTGCTTGCCGTTGAGCATTGGCCCGCCGGTGACAACGATGGCTGGCACGTCGCAACTGGCGGCGCCCATCAGCAAGGCCGGGGTGGTTTTGTCGCAGCCGGTCAGCAGCACCACGCCATCGATCGGGTTGCCGCGAATGGCTTCTTCGACATCCATGCTCGCCAGGTTGCGGGTGAGCATGGCGGTGGGGCGCAGGTTCGATTCGCCGTTGGAGAACACCGGAAACTCCACCGGGAAGCCGCCGGCCTCGATCACACCGCGTTTGACGTGCTCGGCAATCTGGCGGAAATGCGCGTTGCACGGGGTCAGTTCCGACCAGGTGTTGCAGATGCCGATGATCGGCTTGCCATGGAACTGATGGTCGGCGATGCCCTGATTCTTCATCCAGCTGCGGTACATGAAGCCGTTCTTGTCGGCGGTGCCAAACCATTGGGCGGAACGCAGGGTGGGTTTCTTATCAGACATGATCGGTTCTCTTATTGTATGACTATATTGTTCGAGCTGAGGTGTAACATAAGCGCAAATTCTGCGCTTTGGAAGTGTTGTTGCATAAATAGTATTACTATATAGTCCGCTCAAACGGAGGGATGGCCCTGGCGAATTGTTCGCGAGAGGCGTCCCCCGAGGTTCTATAACAACAACAATCGGAGACCGATCTCATGAGCCAGGAACTGCGGCTTATCCGTCGCATCACGCTGAAACTGATTCCTTTCCTGATCCTGCTGTACCTGATCGCCTATGTGGACCGCTCCGCGGTGGGCTTCGCCAAACTGCACATGGGCGCCGACATTGGCCTGGGTGATGCGGCCTACGGCCTTGGCGCAGGGTTGTTCTTCATTGGCTACTTCCTGCTGGAAATCCCCAGCAACCTGATGCTCGACCGCTTCGGCGCACGACGCTGGTTTGCGCGGATCATGGTCACCTGGGGCACCATCACCATCGGCATGGCCTTCGTCCAGGGGCCGAACAGCTTCTATGTGATGCGCTTTCTGCTCGGCGCCGCCGAGGCCGGGTTCTTCCCGGGCGTTCTGTACTACATCACCCAATGGTTCCCGGTTCGCCATCGCGGCAAGATCCTCGGGCTGTTCATCCTGTCGCAACCCATTGCCATGATGATCACCGGCCCCGTGTCTGGCGGCTTGCTGGGCATGGACGGCGTGCTCGGCCTGCACGGCTGGCAGTGGTTGTTCATCGTCATCGGCACCCCGGCGATCCTGCTGACCTGGCCGGTGTTGCGCTGGTTGCCCGACGGCCCGCAGCAAGTGAAGTGGATGGACCAGGCGGAAAAGGACTGGCTCACCGGCGAGCTGAAAAAGGACCTCGAAGCCTACGGCCAGACCCGCCACGGCAATCCCTTGCATGCGCTCAAGGACAAACGCGTCTTGCTGTTGGCGCTGTTCTACCTGCCGGTGACACTGAGCATTTACGGCCTCGGCTTGTGGCTGCCGACGTTGATCAAGCAGTTCGGCGGCAGCGATCTGGTGACCGGGTTCGTGTCTTCGGTGCCCTACATTTTCGGGATCGTCGGTCTGTTGATCATTCCGCGCAGCTCTGACCGTTTGAATGATCGTTACGGCCATCTGGCAGTGCTTTATGTATTGGGCGCCATCGGTTTGTTCCTGAGTGCCTGGCTGTCGGTGCCGGTGTTGCAGCTGGCCGCGCTGTGCCTGGTGGCGTTCGCACTGTTTTCCTGCACGGCGGTGTTCTGGACGTTGCCGGGCCGTTTCTTTGCCGGTGCCAGTGCGGCGGCGGGAATTGCGCTGATCAACTCGGTGGGCAACCTCGGCGGCTACATCGGTCCGTTCGTGATCGGTGCGCTCAAGGAATACACCGGCAACCTGGCGTCGGGCCTGTACTTCCTGTCGGGGGTGATGGTGTTCGGCCTGATTCTGACAGGCATCGTCTATCGCCTGCTGGAACGCAAGCACGTCCTGCCAGCCGATCAATTTGCAGCAAGTGCACGTGGGGCTTCCCGAACCTGATTTTGAGGGTTCACACCGACCAAATGTGGGAGCGGGCTTGCTCGCGAAAGCGGAGTGTCAGTCACCGATGATGTCGGGTATGACGGCCTCTTCGCGAGCAAGCCCGCTCCCACATTGGTTCTGAGGTGTTTTGAAGAATTGTTAACAGGAGAAAAATTCATGCGTTTGGTTCAGTTCGAATTGAGTAACGGCGTACGCCGTGTCGGCGTGGTCGAGGCAGGCCTGGTCCGTGAAGTGCAGGACGCGCGCACCGTTCGCGATCTGGCATTGGCGGCGATCGAGGCGGGCGCAAGCCTTGTGCAACAGGTGCAAAGCCTGGGGCTGGGCATCAGCCACGACTATGCCGAACTGCTGACGCAACGGCGCATCCTGCCGCCGCTGGACCATGCGGACCCGGCGCACATGCTGGTCAGCGGTACGGGCCTGACCCATCTGGGCAGTGCGTCGGCCCGGGACAAGATGCATCAGCAGAGCGGCGACGAATCCGCGCTGACCGACACCATGCGCATCTTCAAGTGGGGCGTCGAGGGCGGTAAGCCAGCAGTGGATGAAGCCGGTGTGCAACCGGAGTGGTTCTACAAAGGCGATGGCAGCATCGTCGTCAGGCCGGGCCAGCCGTTTCCCTTGCCGCCGTTTGCCGAAGATGCCGGTGAAGAGCCGGAGATCGCCGGCCTGTACGTGATTGGTCAGGACGGCAAGCCGTATCGCCTGGGGTTCGCCGTGGGCAACGAGTTCTCCGATCACGTCATGGAGCGCAAGAACTACCTGTACCTGGCCCACTCGAAACTGCGCAGCTGCAGCTATGGCCCGGAACTGCGGGTCGGCGAACTGCCGCAGCATCTGGCGGGCACCAGCCGCATCCTGCGGGACGGCGAAGTGCTGTGGCAGAACGAGTTTCTCAGTGGCGAGGCGAACATGTGCCACAGCCTCGCCAACCTCGAATTCCATCATTTCAAATACAGCCAGTTCCTGCGACCGGGGGATGTGCACATTCACTTCTTCGGCACGGCGACCCTGTCCTTTGCCGACGGCGTTCGCACGCAACCGGGTGACGTGTTCGAGATCACCCAGGCCGAATTCGGCGCGCCATTGATCAATGGCATCGCTCCGGTCGCAGCGGCTTTTGAACCCGGCACCGTCGGCACACTTTGAGGAGTTACCCATGACCCGGATTCTTGGACACAACTACATCGGCGGCCAACGCAGCGCCGCCGGCAGCGTCAAATTGCAGAGTGTCGATGCCACCACCGGTGAGGCATTGCCCCATGATTTCTATCAGGCGACCCCGCAGGAAGTCGATGCGGCGGCCAGCGCGGCGGCGGCCGCGTATCCGGCCTATCGCAGCCTGAGCGCGGAGCGGCGGGCGCAGTTTCTCGAGGCCATCGCCGATGAACTGGATGCCCTCGGTGATGATTTTGTCGCAGTGGTCTGCCGCGAAACGGCGCTGCCGGCTGGCCGGATTCAAGGCGAGCGTGGACGCACCAGCGGGCAGATGCGTCTGTTTGCCAAAGTGCTGCGTCGCGGTGACTTCTACGGTGCACGGATCGACCGGGCATTGCCGGAGCGTCAACCGTTGCCGCGCCCGGACCTGCGTCAATACCGGATCGGTCTGGGACCAGTGGCCGTGTTCGGTGCCAGCAACTTTCCGCTGGCGTTCTCCACCGCCGGCGGCGATACCGCCTCGGCGCTGGCCGCCGGGTGCCCGGTGGTGTTCAAGGCCCACAGCGGTCACATGGCCACCGCTGAATGGGTGGCTGACGCGATCATCCGCGCCGCCGAGAAAACCGGGATGCCGGCCGGCGTGTTCAACATGATCCATGGCGGGGGCGTTGGCGCGGCACTGGTCAAGCATCCGGCGATTCAGGCGGTGGGCTTCACCGGTTCGCTCAAGGGCGGTCGTGCCTTGTGCGACATGGCGGCGGCCCGTGCGCAACCGATACCGGTGTTCGCCGAAATGTCGAGCATCAACCCGGTGATCGTCTTGCCCCAGGCGTTGCAGGCGCGAGCCGATACCGTTGCTCGGGAACTCACGGCGTCGGTGGTCCAGGGCTGCGGCCAATTCTGCACCAATCCGGGCCTGGTGATCGGCATTCGCTCAGCGCCATTCAGTGCCTTTGTGCAGCAAGTGGCCGGGTTGATGGGTGACCAGCCGGCGCAAACCATGCTCAATGCCGGAACCCTGAGCAGCTATGACCAGGGCTTGCAAAAACTGCTCGCGCATCCGGGGATCGAGCACCTGGCCGGCAATCCGCAGCAGGGCAATCAGGCGCAACCGCAGCTGTTCAAGGCCGATGTCAGCCTGCTGCTCGATGGCGATGAAGTGTTGCAGGAGGAAGTGTTCGGCCCGACCACGGTGGTGGTTGAAGTGGCCGATCATACGCAGTTGATGGCGGCCTTGAACGGCCTGCACGGCCAGTTGACCGCTACCGTCATTGGCGAGCCGGAAGACTTCGAGCAGTTCGCCGGGCTGACGGCATTGCTGGAACAGAAGGTCGGACGCATCCTGCTCAATGGTTATCCGACGGGCGTGGAAGTCTGCGATTCGATGGTTCACGGCGGGCCTTACCCGGCAACGTCCGATGCGCGCGGTACGTCGGTGGGCACACTGGCCATCGATCGTTTCCTGCGCCCGGTGTGCTTCCAGAACTACCCGGACAGCTTGCTGCCGGATGCGCTGAAGAACGGCAATCCGTTGCGCATCCAGCGACTGGTGGATGGGCAGTCGTCCCGCGAGGCACTTTAACTGCCAGTCACAATCCCTGTGGGAGCGAGCTTGCTCGCTCCCACATTGGATCGGGACACAATGAGCTATCATTGCGTCTTTCCCATTCAAAGACTGATTGCCATGACTGCCCCAACCGACACCTTGCTCAATGCCCTCGAACACTGCGGAATGGTGGAGATCGACGGGCTGCATGCCTTCGAATTCGCCCTCGACGAGGATGATAACCTGCACATTGAATGCATGGATGGCCGTGCGGCCAAACACTGGGAGTTCACCCCGGCGCAGATCCAGGCCGCGACCTTCGATACCTCGCTGCAAAGCTGGTTGATCACCGGTGACTCGGGTGAACACCGTTTGGTGTGCCTGGGCGATGTCGTCAGCGGTGACAACGAAGATGACGACCAAGGCGATGCGTAACCTCTGGCCATTGTTGATGGCCGGCAGCATCGGCGCCATGGGCGTACAAACGGCGATGGCCGAGAGTGTCCAATTGCTGGTGGGTTCCTACACCGCCGGTCAAAGCCAGGGCATCTACCGCCTGGCGTTCGACAGCGGCACCGGGCAGATCGATGCCAGCCCACTGCAAGTGATCAAGAGCGAAAACCCGTCGTGGCTGACCCTGTCGAAGGATCGGCGACACCTGTTCGTGGTCAATGAAAACGGCCCGGGCCAGACCGATCCGGTAGGGCGCGTCAGCAGTTTTGCGATTGATCCCAAGACCCACGCGCTGAGCCTGATCAGCCAGGTGCAAAGCCTGGGCAGCGAGCCAACCCATTCCAGTCTCAGCATCGATGGCAGCCATCTGTTTGTCAGCAATTACTCGGTGGCCGAAGACCCGGGCGGCACCCTGGCGGTATTGCCAGTGACGGCCGACGGCAAGCTCAAACCGGTGGTGCAGATGAGCAGCCACCCGGCGAGCCGGGTCAATCCCGAGCGCCAGGCCTCGGCCCATGTGCATTCGACCATCCCGTCACCGGACGGCAAATACGTGTTCGCCAATGACCTGGGCGCCGACAAGGTGTTTGCCTACCGCTTCGACCCCAAGGCCAACCCGGAACTGCCGTTGACCCCGGCCACCCCGGCATTCGTGCAGCTGCCGCCGGGTAGCGGGCCGCGCCACCTGCTGTTCAGCGCCGATGGCAAACACGCCTGGCTGACCATGGAAATGAGCGCGCAAGTGGCGGTGTTCGACTACCACGACGGCCAACTCGAACAGACGCAAATGGTCGATCTGGCTGCCGGACAGCCAGTTTCAGACAAGGCTGCGGCGGCATTGCATGCCTCGGCTGATGGCAAGTTCCTCTACGTCAGCAACCGTGGTACCGCCAATCAACTGTTGGTGTTTGCCATCGATCCGGCGACCGGTCACCTCAGTGAACTGCAACGCCGGGCGGTGGAGGGCGATCATCCGCGGGAATTCAGCCTCGATCCGAGCGGCAAATTCCTGTTGATCGCCAATCAGAAGAGCAACCAGATTGTCGTCGTCGAACGCGACGCCAGGACCGGTCTGCTGGGCAAGACCGTGCAAAAACTGCCGATGGACGCCCCGAGCGACCTCAGGTTTCTGCTGCGTCAATAAGCCGCAGGCCCCGGTTGATGGGGCCTGCCTGCTTTTATCAATGACGCTGATATCTGGTACTGCTACAAAGCATTTCAAGGCACGAACCCTCGAGGGTTAAGTTTGCTTCACGGCCCCACCGGGCAAGCAAGCCAACTGAATCCGAGGAATACCGCCATGAACTTCAACATCTTCTCTGTCATCGCCGCTTCCGCCATTTCCGCCACCGTTGCGTTGCCAGCCAGCGCCAACGTTGAAATCAGCGACAAAAAAGCCCACACCCAGAGCTACACCCAGAAATACCTGCAACAGAGCGCCAACTTCTACGCCGCGCTGGATCACAAAACCCAAGCCTGAACGTTCAGCCCTGCCTTTATGCAGGAGCGAAGTCACTGATGATCGAAGCGCCTGATGTTGAATAGCAGGTGTTGAAAACGATCAGAGTGGTGTCGCTCCTGCATAACGCATGCTGCCCGCGAATCCCCTGATTAGTTCTATTGAAGGCTGAAATAGCCTGGCTTAATGATCAATGAAGCTGATGGTCACTATGGATAACCCTGAGTGGTTACCCAGGCTTTTTTGATCGATTCTGTAGGCATTGAAACATGCCTGCGGAGAACATCATGGCCAGCGCAATTCTCACTTCTGCCAAACACGGCGCCTATGTGGCGATCGGTCTTTACCTTGCCATGGTGCTGGTGGTCAGTCTTTCAGCGCAGTCGCAATCCACCTTCGAAGCGCCGATCCAGGTCGCTCATCCCGGCATCCAGTTTGAACACCGTGGGCAAAACGCGAGCGTTGATCAGGCGGAACTCGCGGGAGTCGTCGGCGCATGAAAGGGCACAGACTCTGGGTCATCGCCTTCCTGGCGTTCATGACCAACGGATTCTCCCTGTCGGGGATAGGCCAGGGCTCGGCGGGCTCGGTGGCACGGGCCATCGAAGCCAATCACAACATTGCCCGCAACATCGAAAACGCCAGTGCCCAGGGCATGCTGGCCGGCAATCCACCGATCAGGAATGAAAGCGTGGTGTTCGGGCCGTTCCTGGTGGATTGCTCGGCGATCGGGATGTGTGAGGTGTTGGCCTGAAGCTCTCTCGCTACAGTATCGGTGTTCTTACTTGCGCATCACACCGGTAAACAGCGATCCGGCCGGATGAGGTCACGTTGCGCGTCAGGTCTCACGACGATTCCGATCACGTGTCGGTTAGGTAATCATGTCGTCTGTCAGCTTGGTGTGTAGCACACACGTCAACGCGTAGATGGAAAACGATCGCTCGGCCGAGGTCAACATACCGGTCTGGATGTCGAGCGTTGCTTCCAGCCGGCTGAAGACCTGCTCCCAATCGCGCGTATTCAGTTCAACCCTGTCGAGGGCCGTAACCTCTTCAGGCGGCGCGCCAATCACATTGCAGATTGTGTGAATGACAAGTTGGCGAATGAAGGTGGGTGTCATGAGTGTGGTCACTTTTTAATTGATCATCAGTTATATCCGCGCATTACATCAAATCAACTGTAGTTGCGTAGTTGCCTCTCTGGGAGTAGTGCGATCCTGGCAAACATTGCACTTGGGTAATTGCTGGATAACAACTAATTGCCATCGATAAGAGATGCCTTCTGTTCGTCCAAATTGAATTACCGTAGCAGAGAAACTGAGCTCTGAAAATTTAAAACTTCAAATATTGTTTGTGTAAGGATTGGATGTAATACAATTCCCAGGACTTTGTAGTGCTTTTCAGATATTGCATATTGAATAAAAAATTTTGATGGAATAGCAGCCATGGTCGCAATTATATTCGCAGAGTTCACGCTTTGTTCGGTACGACGCACAAGATACCGTAGTATCCCGTAGCCGTGTTGGCCGTGGGAGTATCGAAAAGCGCCAACTTGTTAGCAGCGCTATTGCATACCTTGTTTCAGAGCAGGGCCTCAAGCTATCACTTGATTAGCGATAAAAAAGTCAGTCAATTGCATGCGGACGTATTGTACGAGCAGCTTTCAACTCAAGTTCTTGCCAACCTATGGGGCGGAGGTTCGTGTACCGCATAGTGAAATTGTCGGCCTCGGAATGATCGTGGCGGCGGAAGTTGCCAGTCGCCTAGGGCGACTGAGTGGAGCAGATCAGAATCTTCATCATCGGCTGCTTAGACTGCTGGCCCAGCTACATGCCGCATCACCACAATCATCGGATCTTGCGTGCTAAGCCATGACTACAGACGAAGAACAACTCTACGGACCCAAGGCGGATCGGCTCCTGCGCATCCGGAAGATCGAATCCCTGGGGAATCTTGTCCTGCCTATCTTTCCGATTGCCCCATTGCCAACCGCAGTGGCGGGCGGCCTGGCACAGGCGGATGAAGCGGTAGCGATCTACGCAGCCGCTTTGGAGGAGGCTTTTCCGCTGCTGGCGCGAAGCGTGGAGGACATTTGTGGTTCAGCGCCCTGGATCGTGCGTAGTGCAGGTAACGAGGACCTGACGGATCACGTCAATGCCGGCGGCTACGAAAGCCTGATATGTCCCGAGCCACAAGCGCTGATACGGTGTATTGCCACTGTGGCCATGAGTGGATCGACCGAGCATGCACGACGCCAACTTGCGCTCTCGGGGCGTTACGATCATGTCGAGGCAATTCCATGCTTTGTGCAACAGCTACTGAAGATCGATGTCTGTGGCGATGTCGGTCGCGATCATTCGCCGTATCTGGACACAGCTGTTCTTGATCACATGGAGGCGGTATGTAATGAACTGATGCAGACGTTCGACTTCATTGCGATCGATTGCGAATGGGGCCTGGAGACGACACTTGGCTTCGTGTCCGTGACCACCGTCATGCCGCGAAACCCACAACTGATGAACGTCGCGCATACGATCGGTTTCGGTTTCGCCAGCGCTCAGAATACCGGCTCGCAGGCGACGGCCTTGGTGCTGCGTCCTGCTTGCTCAGACCTGAGGTTATGGCGCGCACGCCATCTGCGCGCGACGACGGTGCAACGGTTGCATCTGCTGCAGGCGCGGCCGGCGTATTCTGATGATGCCTTTCGCGATCGTGATGTGTTGACCGATGCATGCCGTGAAACATTGATCAGTCGCTACGATGTCGTGGAAGCCGGCTTGTTGATGCTGGGTGCACAATCCTCGGGCCGCGCATTGGTGGCACCTGATCTCATGAGCGCTTGGCGCCGATATCTTGCGCTCAACGCGCGAGAGCAGGCCGACGTAGCGGTGGTATTAGTGGACGAAGGCAGTGCGGAGGAACACGCGGGTATCATGTTCCGCCAGCAGAAAACTTCCTGCGTCAGGATGGATACTCGACGCATGCCAGCCGGAGCAGACTGCGTTGTATTTGACCGTGGCACCTGTATTCTCGGCGACTCGACGCTGCTGCGATCAATTCAGAGTGAGCGTCGCCGAGAGTTGGTGTTGCCCGACGACTGCGCTCTTGTTTTCACCGATGAGGTGCTGGCACCTGGCGGCGAGCTGGCGCGAGACTGCGTCGAAGTCCTTTCCCAGCTGCGTCGTTTACCGGTCGCACGCGAAGTCAAGGAGCGGCTGTTCGCACGTAGCGAGCAGCCGATGTCGGCGAGGTGGATGCAACGCGACGACGGAGTAGTGGAGTCACCCTCACTGCTCGCGGCAATCTGGCGGTCAAAGAATCCAGGGTATGCCGGCGAATGCTGCGCGCTCACTGAATTCGCGAGGGACTACGAACGTGCGTTCCGGGTGTCACGGAATGAGCCGCAGGGCGAACTGCGCACGCTGTTCGCGCTGTCGTCCGTGACACGCACGTTGGTCGCGAGTGGTGACCTTCGAATTGTCCTGGCACTGCTCGACTGTGAGGCGGCGACGTCCTGGCTACCGTCGCAAACGTTGCGGCGCCTGGTCGATTCGGCTGCCGTGCATTTGAAGGCGCTTCAGCGCGATAACGCCGTGTTGATTCTTGAAAGCGTGGCCTTCGTCAGGACGGAATGTAAGCGACTGCCGGTTTATGAGCCGGACGACGCCGTCTCCTACCTCGATGCACTGGCACACGATCTTGAAGATGGCTTGTTTGTCGAATCGATGGTATCCATCCGCTCTTTGGAGTTGCCGATCGCAAGTGGGATCCTGCTTGCGCGGCAGGCTCTCGTTAATCCCGCCGTCCTCGAACCAGTGGACGCATTCCGACAGTCAGTAGCGTTGTTTAGAGCTATGGTGTCGGGTGGCAGCACGACCGCGCGGCTTCCTCTGCAGCTCAACGATACTTACTTGACACTCCGGGGTGCGCTGTACGAAGCCGGTCTGGAAAACGTCGCTGAGCAGATTAGAGGATCGCTGGTCGAAGCGTATGACGCCTCATTGAAAGGGCTGCTATGGCGCTCGGTGGAGGAGGGCGACGCTGGCAGCTACCGCCGCTACCTCATAGTGATGCAATGGTGGATCGAATTCCTGAACATAGGATCGCTGTCTGAGCGCGATGCCGCAGTGCTTCAGCGCTTTCAAATTTGGCTGCGTCAATGGGCTGATGACGAGATGCCCGAGTCATTCGAGATACAGGACCGCAATTGGCGATTCGAGTTTGACGCCATTGTGGTTTCCCATGAAACACCGCTGCGGTACGAGAATCCGCACGTTCTCCACAATCTCCTTCATCAATACTCCCTGGCGGGGCTGCGGCTTGACGCTCTGGGGCTACCACGGCGCGTACAAGCGCTAGAACACTTCTGTTCGACGTTCAGCAGTCGCTCGACGAAGGTTCTGCGTTTCGAGCGAGAGTTGCTCGAGATTCAGATTCCGATGGGAACGCACAAGGCGAGCTACGTGTTCACGCCGCGGCAGATCTCGGTAGAGTGGACGGAGCCGCCTGATTGCCCCGGGGGCGAAATCGCGCGGATCCTGGCGTTTGAGGTATTTCTAGATCGATTCCAAATTTGGATGTTCCCGGCACTGACGGTCCGGCGCGAGCAAGTGTTGGGTACCTGGACACTGTTCATCCGCCTCAACGCGCAAGGATCAGATCCCTGGGATTACGAGCATCTCTGGCACTTTGTGGTCGCCACGCGCTTGCTATTCGACGCCTCTTACGATTTCTCGTATGTCGCCAACGAAGCCGTGGACGGTTTCGCCGAACGTTTCGACGGATTGGAATGGAAGGAGATACTTACCACACTGATACGGTATCGAGCGGTGATCGAGGACAGGGCGCAGTACGTCGCCTTGCACGCCCTGCCAATGTCGTCGACGGTCGCCGCGATGGCGTGCAGCCGAATCGTTCGCGGTCTGCTGTTACGTTGTCTGCGCAGGGGATTCGATTATTGTCGGGCCTTGATTGACGGGTATGCGCACTGGCTGAATGAGGAGGCCGAGGACAACGGACGGTGGTTCGGTCGCTATGAATCGCTCCGGCAGGCCACCCTTTTCCTGGCGGCCAAGTGGCCAAAGGAGGCGCTTTCGGAACTCGCCGGGCGGGGCGTCTTCAATGTCGGCGATGACCTGATCGCAGCCTGCCTATTCAAACGCTCGGACCTGGCGGATGACTTGCGGCAAGTCGCGGCGGCGGGATCAATGCTATCGGGAATGCCGGGGATGATCGTGCGGCATGCACCCGAAATTGCTATGGCGGCCCATGGCGCATCGCACTTGGCTGCGCAACTGGTCGGCACCGGAATGCGATTTCGCCGCGCGAAACACCTTTTGGTCGCTCGATTCGGCGACTGCCTTGATCAGGATATATTGACGGGACTCCTACGGGACTTGGACACTGTTCCGTGGGGATGTACCGCTGACACTGAGCAGGCCATCCAGACGCAGATTTTGATGAGCCGCCCCGTCTGTCGATTTGAACTAAAAAAAGGCATCGATTGGACGTCGTTAGATTCGTGGCCGACTCTGGGGCAGAGGCGTCCCGTTTCCTTGGGTTCGACCGAGTGTTGAGTTATCGTGCGGACCCGAGAGCCTGTGCCCGGAATTCGTTTTGATCTGAAAAGAAGCTGGAGAGAGTACACGTCTGGCGATACAAGAATCGACTGAAAGCCACGCGTCAGAATTGCGAAAACGCCAGTGCCCAGGGCATGCTGGCCGGCAATCCACCGATCAGGAATGAAGGGGTGGGGTTCGGGCCGTTCCTGGTGGATTGCTCGGCGATCGGGATGTGTGAGGTGTTGGCCTGAAGCCTGCTGTCGATGAAGGGCTTTTGTGGTGAGGGGGTTTGCCCTAATGCCGATCAGTTAACGTTTCGAACACCACACCCCCTGTGGGAGCGAGCTTGCTCCGGGCGGCGTTCCGACGATGACGATCGCATAGTCAACATCTGCGTTGCCTGACAGTCCGCTATCGCGAGCAAGCTCGCTCCCACAGGTTTTGCTCCTTGACTGACTGGCATTAGGGCAAGCCCTTCGCCACAGTGTGCGGTGGCTTACTTGCGCATCACACCGGTAAACAAATCCGACTCCAGAAACCGCTGCAACCAGTCCTGCAACCGTCGATACGGCGTCTGCGCGAACCAGTCGCGGTCGACGTGGGCGAACTGGCGCACGAAGGGCATCAACGCCACATCGGCCAGGCTTGGATGGTTGGCGAGCAAGTAGTCGCGTTCCTCCAGCAACGTCTCCAGCCTTTGCAAAAACACCTCGCCCTCGCCGCGATAAACCTCCATCGGCTGCTCGGGATAACGCTCGGCGTACTTGTAGCGATTCAAGTGCACCTTGAACACCTGATCGTTCTGTTCGATCAGGGGGGCGATTTGCGCCGCTGCGTCAGGATCGTCCTTGAGCAGCCAGTCCTGGGGATCGTTCTGTGCCAGGGCCCAGCGCATGATGTCGAGGCTTTCGTCGATCACCCGGCCATCGGCGCTCAGCACCGGCACCGTGCCTTTGCCCGACAGCGCGAGCATTTCGGCGGGCTTGGCCTTCAGGCTGACTTCGACGATGTCCACGGCCACGCCCGAGTAGCGCAGGGCCATGCGTGCGCGCATGGCGTACGGGCAGCGGCGGAAGGAATACAGGGTGTTCATTTCACCTCCAGGGTGCTCAGGCCGTTGCCCTGGCGCTGGACTTGAATCTGCACCGGAATCCGTTCATGCATTTCCTGTACGTGGGAAATCACCGCGACCTTGCGGCCCTGGGCCTGCAAGCCATCGAGGGCGTCCATGGCCAGTTGCAGGGATTCGGGATCGAGGCTGCCGAAGCCTTCGTCGATGAACAGCGACTCGATTTTCAGCGTGCTCGAGGCCATCGACGCCAGACCGAGGGCCAGTGCCAGCGAGACCAGGAAGGTCTCGCCACCGGACAGTGAATGCACCGAACGCAGTTCGTCGCCCATTTCGGTGTCCATCACCAGCAACCCGAGCATGCTGCCGCCGCGCTTGAGGCGGTAGCGGCGCACCAGTTGGCGCAATTGCACGTTGGCGTGGTGTACCAGCAGGTCAAGGTTGTAGGCCTGGGCGATCTTGCGGAAGGTGTCGCCGGTGGCGGAGCCGATCAACGCATTGAGGCGCGCCCAGCGTTGATACTCGTTGTAGGCGTCGGCAATCTGCTGCGCCAGGGCCTGATTGGCGTTCTGCCGGCGTTGGTCCTCGGCCTGCTCGGCGCGCAGTTCGGCGCAGTGTTGCTCGCTGGTGGCGGCGAGGTTTTGCAGGTCGATCAGCGCACTGGCCAACTGCTCGGCGTCGAGGTTGCCGTTGTGTTGTGCCTGGTGATCGATCAAGCGCTTGTCGCGCTCCTGCACCAGGACGCGGGCCTGTTCGATGGCTTTTTCGCTGTGCTGCAAGCGCTGGCGCAGTTCGCTGACCTGAGTGTCGTCGACGCGCAGCAGGTCTTCGAGGCCGCCGTCATCCAGTTCGGGATGGCGGGCGCGCCAGTCACCGATCTTGCCGGCGAGCTCGCGTTCTTCGCCTTCCAGTGCGTGCAAGCGCTCCTGCTGGGCCTTGAGTTCGGCAGCGAGTTGCACTGATTGCGTGAGAACGCTTTGCAGCGTCTGCGCAGTACTGGCTTCGGCGCTGCGGGCCTGTTCCACGGCCTGTTCCAGTTGCTGCTGCCAATGCTCGGCGCTGCTGTGTTCGCCGAGTAATTGCCCGAGCGTGTGCTGGCTCGCCTGTTGCTGCTCGGCCAGCCCGCTGAATTGCTGTTCGGCGGCCTGCAATTGCTGCATGCGGCTTTGCTGGCGATCCTGTTCCTTCTCCAGGTTTTGCTGGCGCTGTTGCTGCTCGGCCAGTTCTTCCTTTTGTTGCTCGAGTTGCGCCAGTCGCTCGGCGATCTGCCGATCGAGCTGCATGAAGGTCGCGGCCGGTTCGTCGCGCAGCGCTTGCAGGGTCTCGGCCGGCAGCAGGCTGGCGAATGCCTTGAGTTCTTCGTCCAGGCGCTGGCGGTCGTTGTCCAGTTCGCGCTGTTGATTGCTCAGGTGCTGGGCCGCCTGCTGGTGCGCGGTTTCGGCGTGACGCAGTTGCTGGGTCAGGCGCGCGGCATCCTGTTGCAGGGTGAGCAGCGCGCTCTGCCGTTGCTCGTCCTGGCTGATGCTCTGGTTGAGCTGACTGTTTTGCTGAACGAGCCAGGCATCGCGTTTGGCGGCATCCTGGTTCAGCAGTTGGGTCGCCAACGGATGCGCTTCCAGGCTCGGGGCGAGGGCTTGCTGCTGGGTCGCCAGTTGCTCCTGCTGTTGCAGCAGTTCCTTTTGCTGGGCGATCAGCCCGCCGACTTCGGCGCGCAAGTCAGTGAGTTTTTCCTTGAGCAGGTCGACGGCCTTCTGCGCATTGGCCTGTTCGCTTTCATCAAAGCGACCGAGGCTCTGCAGCAAGGCTTCCGGCTGATGATAGGGGTGTTCGTTGCTGCCGCAGACCGGGCACGGCTGATCGTCCTGCAACTGCGCGCGCAGCTCTTCGACACTGGCGCTGCGCGCCAGACGTTGGCGCTCCAGCAGCTCGCGCGTGACGTTGAGGGTCTGTTCGGCAACGCTCAGGTCAGCCTTGGCCTTGACCCCGTCCTGGGTCAGGCGTTCACGTTCCTGCTGTGCGCTGAGCTGGCGTTGTTGCAGCTCGGCACCGCGTTTGTCCAGGTCCTGCTGGCTGGCCCACAGGCGCGCAAGGTCTTCGACGGCGCGCAGTTGCTTGCGGTTGTCCTGCAACAGGCTGCCCAGAATGCCGATCTGCTCGGCGACGGCATCCGGTTCGGCGCCGGCCTCCTTGAACAGTACCTCCAGTTGTTGCTTCTGCGTGGTGAGCGCTTGTTCGGTGCTCGCGGCGTTTTGTTCGAGGCTGGCCAGTTCGGCATGGCCCTGATTCAACCGGTTGCCGATCAACATCAACTGTTGCAGGCGATCGCGGTAGGCATTCCAGGCATCGCTCAACGGAGCCAGATGGGTGCTTCGCTCCAGCTCGGTGGCGATGCGTTGCGAGTCCGCGGCGCCACGGGCTTGCTGATCGAGCAAGGTCTGAATCGTGCCCTGGCCCTGGGTGCAGGCCTGTTGCGCCTGTTGCCTGGCTTCGGCGCTGAGGGCGGTGTCCTTGGCCAGGCGGGCGAGGGTGCTTTGGGCTTCGAAGGCCTGACGCAGCAACGGTGTGCTGTCGGTTTGTCGTTGTTGGGTTTCGCTCAAGGCGATCCGCGCGCTGCCGAGCTGTTGCTCAAGCTGCGTCTGACGCTCGCCGAGTTCGCCATGCTGCTGCGTGTGCAAGGCAATTTGCGTCGCCAAGGGTGTCAGCAGCGCATCGACCTCGGCTTTACGGGCGAACTGGTGCCGTTGCGGGGCCAGCTGTTCGAGGCGGGTGAACCTCAAGCGCTCACTGGCCAAGGCCTCCCAGTGGGTCTGGGCCGATTGCAGTTGTTCGCTGGCGGCCAGATGTTCGTCCTGCAAGCGACGCAGGTCCTTGAGCCAGGTGTCCTGCAGTTCAAGTTGTTTGAGCTGCGCCTGTTGGGTCTTGAGTCGCTGCTGCGCTTCGTTGAAGCGCCCGTCCAGTTCCGCGCGTGCTTCGGGCGACAGTGGCGTCACACCGCTGGCCTGATCCTGCAGCAGCTTGTGCGCCTCGCGAGCCTCCTTGGTCTTGTCGAAGGCGCGACGGCCGAGACGGGTGTAGAGCGCCGTGTCGGTGAGTTTTTCCAGCAGTTCGCTGCGGTCGTTGTCGTCGGCCTTGAGGAAGGCGCTGAACTCGCTTTGCGCCAACATCACCGCGCGGGTGAACTGTTCGAAATTCAGGCCCAGCGCGGCTTCGAGCTGAGTCTTGTATTCGCCTTTCTGGCTGGCGAGCAATTGATCCTGATCGATGTCACGCAAGCTCTGGCGGCTGGCCTGCAGCTTGCCGGCGGCCTTGTCCCGGGCGCGATTGGCTTCCCAGCGGGCGCGGTAACGGCGGCCGTCGACACCGACGAAATCCACTTCCGCGTAGCCTTCGCCCGTGCCGCGACGCAGCAGGGTACGCGGATCGCCGGTAGCGATTTCGCCGTCGGCATCCGGCACCTTGGCGTCGCGGCCGGTGTTGTTCAGGCGCGGCACAGCGCCAAACAGCGCCAGGCACAGGGCATCGAGCAAGGTGCTTTTACCGGCGCCGGTGGGGCCGGTGATGGCGAATAGTCCAGCACTGGCCAGGGGTTCGGCGGTGAAGTCGATTTCAAACGGCCCGGCCAGGGAGGCAAGGTTTTTCAGGCGGATCGCGAGGATTTTCATGGCTGTTCGCTCTCCATCTGCACGTCCTGCAACAGCACGGCAAAGTCCTTGAGGGTCTGCTCGTCGACTTCGCTGCCGTAGTTGTCCTGCCAGGCGCGGCTGAACAGTTCCTGAGGCGTGAGCTGGTCCAGTTCGATCAGCGTGGTGCCTTCGTCGGCACCGTCACGGCCGCCGTTGCCGGCGTACTCGGCGGCGATGCGCACCAGGCGCACGGCCTTGCCTTGCAGGGCGGTTTCCACTTGATTGCGCAGGTCGGGCTGCGGCTCGTCGAGGCGCACCCGCACTTCCAGCCATGGCTGGCGCTGGATCTCGGCCAGCAGGTCGATGTTCGGCAGGTCCGCCAGTTGCAGCAGGATCTCGCTCAAAGGCGCCGGGCCGATGCGTTGCAGGTTGACCGCGCGGGGGATCAGTTTCGGCTCGACGCTGAGCAGGGTTTCGCCGTCGAGCTTGATGTCGAGAATCTGGTGCTGATAGCCGATCTCGGAGAACGACAGCGGAATCGGCGAGCCGCTATAGCGGATGCGCTCCTCGCCGTTGACTTTCTGCGGCTTGTGCAAGTGGCCGAGGGCCACGTAGCTGATGCTCGGCCCGAACAGACTGGCGGGCAGGGCTTCGGCGTTGCCGATGATCAGGCTGCGCTCGGAGTCTTCCGACACCGAGCCGCCGGCCATGTGCGCGTGGCTGATGGCGATCAGTGCCTGACCCGGCTGGCGCTTGGCGTTGGCCGCTTCGATCAGCCACTCGTGCACCTGGCCGATCCCGCGCAGGTAGTTGTCGCCCAAATGCGCGCCGGTGACTTCCGCCGGACGCAGGAATGGCAGCGCCAGGCACCAGCCGGCGACCTCACCACTGGCATCGGGCAACGGCAGCAACAGGCGCTCGGCGTCCAGTTGACCGTCGTCGAGCCACAGCACGCGGCCCAGCGCATGAGTGCGCAAGCGGCGCATCAAGGGGGCGGGCAGTTCAATCCGCGAGCCGGAATCGTGGTTGCCGGCAATCATCACGATGGTCAGCAACGGCTGCTGTTCGTGGGCGCTGACGATGAAGTCGTAGAGGCGTTCCTGGGCTTTGACCGGCGGATTGACCGTGTCGAAGATATCGCCGGCGATCAACAGCACATCCGGTTGATCCAGTTTCAGCTGGCGCAACAGCCACTCGAGAAAACAGCCGTGTTCGAAATCGCGATCCTGGCCGTGCAGGTTCTGCCCGAGGTGCCAGTCGGAGGTGTGAAACAAGCGCAAGGCGGACTCCGCTACAAAATAGGTAATGGCCGCGTGAAAAATGAAGGCGGCGAAAGGGGAGAGAGTTTACTGGTTTAAATGCCCGGTCGCGCGATGGAATGTTTTGTGGCGAGGGAGCTTGCTCCCGTTGGGGCGCGAAGCAGCCCCAAGTTTTTTCTGGCCCACCGAGTTGCCCGGATTTACGGCCGCTGCGCGACCGAGCGGGAGCAAGCTCCCTCGCCACAGGCAAGCCCCCTCGCCACGGGGGTCGGTGTTTATTTGGGATAAAGCGGCGGCAGCCCACTGTCACCAGCCGGATCCTGCACCCGTTCAGCCATCGGGATCGCCTTGATCACCCGCCACAACTCGTCACCTTGCCAGTGTTGGCCGGTTTCGCTGTACAGCGCGCCGTTCAGGCCGTCGAGGGCGTCGGACAGTGGCACGAAGCGGGCGGCCATGTCGGCCAGGGTTTCCGGCTGTTGGCGGGCCCAGGCGTCGAGGGCCTGGCGGGTGGCGTGGGAATCGTTGGCCTGGCAGGCGCGCTTGAGGTCGTCTAGAACGGTGCGCGGGCTCGGGCCGGTTTGAGCGACACGCGCCACCGCCGGTTGCCAGCGGCCACGCCACCAGAGGCCGAAGCCGAGCAGGGTGGTGCAGGCCAGGATCAGGGTACTGAGCTTCCAGCGCCAGAGCGCTTCGCTGTCGGCGCCGGCATCGATCGGTGAGGCGTCGGCCGGGGTGTCGGCCATCAGACTCGGATTGGCCGCCACGTGCAGCGTGCGGGCGGGCAGGCTGCTGTGTTCCAGATGATCTTCGAAGGTGTTCCACCAGACCACGTCGACGGTGGGCAACTCGATGGCGCCGGTCCGTGTCGGCACCAGGGCCTCGCGGTCTTCACGGCTGCCGACCAGGCCACGTTCGCTGTTCTGGTTACCGAGCACCGGTTGATCCGGGTAGCGCCGCAGGCCGCCGACGTCGGTGCCGGGCAGCGGAGGCAGTTGGGTGCTGGACAAGCCTTCGGCCTTCACTGTCAGGCTGCGGGTCAGCGAATCGCCGACCTGGGTGTGATCCGGTTCCGGGCTCCAGCTTTCGCTCAGGGTCAGGCTACGCGCAGGCAGCCAGGGGGCATCGGCCGGATAGGTGATGGGTTTGGCCTTGACCGTCAACAGCAACTCGACCGAGGTGACGCGCATCAGCTTGCCGGCTTTGGGCCCTTGGGCTGCGTCCTGTACCGGTTGTGGGTCGACCAGCGCGGCGTTGAAGACCTGTGCCGGAATGATCAGTTCGCCACTGTGTTGCGGGTAGATCGCGTAGCGCATTTCGATCACGCCGTGGCGCAGGCCGTCGATGTCCTTTTCGTAGGTGCGCGATTCGCCCAGTTGTTCGATGCGTGCGTCAGGTATCTGCAAGGGCGGCAGGCTGCTGTCGTCGTACAGCGACACCGAATGGTAGATGCGCAGGGTCAGGACCGCCTGGGCCTGCACGTAGACGCTGGTTTGGTCGAGGCTGGCGTCAATGAACACCGCGGCCCGCTTGTCCGGGTTGTCCTGTGTTTCGCTCTCGACCACTTGCAGGGTAATTGGCTGGCTCTGCAGTTCGCCCAGTTGCAGTGACGGAATCACTACGCTGCCGTTTTGCCGGGGCAGGAGGGTGACGATCCAGCGGGTGGTGGCCTGGTTTTCACCGCTCAGGGTGTTCAACTGGTTGACCTGGCGTGTGCCGCGCACTTCGAACAACGGCTCCAGCGCTGTCAGGTCAGGTTTGCCGAACTGGGTGACATCGCTGGATTCCAGGGTCAGTTCGACCGTCTCGCCCGAGCTCAGGCGACTGCGATCAACACTGGCGACCAGTTCCGCTGCCTGTGCCTGAGCCGTGCAGAACAACAGGCCATGCAGCAGCGCGAGCAATAAAACGGTGAAGCGGGTCATCGAGTTTCTTCCTGATCCTGATGTTGTTGCTGTTCGTACCAGAATTTGCGCCTGAGCAGTTCGCCGGGGTCATCCGGGATCTGCCGCAGCCACTGCTCCAGTGCCTGGCGCTGTTCACCTTCGATGCTGTCGGTGGCCGGGCGCAAGGGCGGCGTGGTGTGTTGTTCGTCACCCAGTTCGCTGCCCGGTACCTCGTTGGTCCCCGGTTTCGGCGGTCTGGTGGGCGGTTGTTCCTCACCCGGGCGGGGCGGTTGCCCCTCGGTTTTCGGTTCGCCGCTGCTCGAGGGCTGGGCAGCGGCACCGGGCGGTGGCTCCGTCGGTTCGGTTTCGGGCCGGGCGTTGCTGGCTGCGTCTGGCTCAGGAGGGGGGGGCGTGTTTTTCTCCTTGAGCAGACGTTCGACCAGCGCCTTGTTGGTCAGTGCCGGACGCAGATCCGGTTGACGCTCCAGTGCCTGTTCGTAAGCGTCCAGGGCTGCCTCCAGCTCACCGCTTTTGGCCAGGGCATTGCCTCGATTGTAGTGGGCGTGGGCATCGTCGCCTTCGGCAAACCGCTCGGCGGCGCCCGCGTAGTCGCCGGCCTCATAGAGCGCCACGCCTTGCCACTGATGGTTTTCGAAGCGTCGGGAAGCCTGCGCAGGGCGCTTCTGCTTGAGTAAATGCAGGCCTTGTTGATCAGGGCGCAGCCAAAGGTCCGCGAGGTCGAAGGCGTAGCTCGGTTGAGGCAGCGCCAATAGCAGCGGCAGGCACAACAGCCAGCCGCGACGTCCCGCGCAGGCCGCGAGCAGCAACAGTGGCAGCAGCAACCAGTAACCCTGATCGGCCCAGGTGTCCAGGCGCAAGGTCTGACCGTCGTTGCGCAAGTGACGTGGACCGTCGAGCAGGCCAAGGGCGTGCAGGTCGCTATCGTCAAGACGCGCCTGGCGATAGTGGCCATCCAGGTCGTTGGTAAAGTTTTTCAAGCCGGGTTCGTCCAGGCGTGGCACGAGAATTGCGCCTTGTTCATCCTTGAGGAAGCTGCCGTCCTCCTGGGTGATCGGCGAGCCTTCGGCGGTGCCGATGCCGAGCATCAGCAATTGAGTCGATTTACCGCTCAGCGCGCGGCGGATGCCCAGCCGCTCCTGGTCGGTCAGGGACGAGCCAATCAGCAGGATCCGCCCGTCGCCCAAAGCCGCCTGGTCGAGCAGCGCCAGGGCCTTGAGCACCGCCAGATCGGCGCGATGACCGGCCTCTGGCATCAACGACGGTTTCAGTGCATCCAGCAGATTGCGGCTGGTGGAAAGATCATCCGACAGCGGCACCAGGGTGTGGGCACTGCCGGCGTAGACGACGATGGCGGTTTGCGCGTCGCTGCGAATCTGCAGCAGATCAAGCAGCTTGCGTCGCGCCTGTTCCAGTCGGTTGGGCGTAACGTCGGTGGCAAGCATTTCCGGGGTCAGTTCGAGAATCACCACCAGCGGGTCGGCGGGCTTTTGACTGGTCTGCTCGACACGCTGCCAACTCGGTCCCAGCAGGGCGAGCACGGTCAACAGCCAGGCGAGACCGAGGGCGATCCAGGGCAGTTTACTGTCGCGACCACTGCCACCGCTGAGCAGCGCTGCGTGAAAGGCCGGCGGCAGGATCATCTGCCAGCGCCCGGCGCGCTTCTTGCGGTGCCAGAGTTGCCAGAGCAACCAGCCAAGCACCGGCAGCAACAACAGCCACCAGGGGCGGAACCAGTAGGGCCACAGCACGCTCATCGGCGCCTCCGCAGGCGCAGGCGTTTGAGCCGTTGGCGCCAGTCGGGCAGCAATTGGGTTTGCAAGAACAGATCCTTGGTAAACAGGCGTTGCAAGGGGTTGTCCGGCCAGAGTACGGGGGCCAGCAGCAGCATGCTCAACCAGAGCGCCAGGGCCAGCGGCCAGTGATACAAGGCTTGGGCCGGGCGGGCCTGGGTCGGTTGCTGGGCCACGGGCTCCAGTTGATCGAGGGTGTCCTTGATCGATTGCAGTTCCTTGCCATCGTGGGCGCGGAAATACTGGCCGCCGGTGGCTTCGGCGATGGCTTTGAGGGACGGTTCGTCAAGGTCCAGGCTCGGATTGACGCCGAGAAAGCCGACTGTTCCACTTTGCTCCGGATTGGCACCGATGCCGATCGGGTAGATTTTCACCCCTTCCCTGGCCGCCAGTCGCGCAGCGGTAAGCGGGTCGATTTCACCGCCATTGTTGGCGCCGTCGGTGACCAGGATCAGCACGCGGCTAGTTGCCGGACGCGAGCGCAGGCGCTTGAGGGCCAGGCCGATGGCATCACCGATGGCGGTGTTTTTACCGGCAATGCCGATGCGCGCTTCGTCGAGCCAGACGCGTACGGTGTGGCGGTCGAAGGTCAGTGGGGCTTGAAGGTAGGCCTGGCTTGCGAACAGGATCAGGCCGACCCGGTCACCTTCGCGGCTTTCGAGAAAGTCGCCGAGCAGGTGCTGGACCAGCGCCAGTCGGCTCACGTCTTCGTCCTGCCACTGCATGTCAGGGAAGTCCATGGAGCCGGAAACGTCCACCGCCACCAGCAAGTCACGGCCACTGGCGGCAATCGGCAGGGGTTCGCCGAGCCATTGCGGGCGCGCCGCCGAGATCAGCAGCAACACCCACAGCAGTATGAAAGGTGCCTGCTGGCGCCATGCTGGCAGGTTGGCCCGGGCGCGACGCCCGGCAAGGCCTTCCAGGTCGCTGAGGTAGCTGACCTTGAGCGCCGGTTCGCCACTGTCGGCCACCGGCAATACGATGCGCATCAGCCACGGCAAGGGCAACAGGGCGAAGATCCACGGCCAGGCGAACTCAAACATGCTTGCGAATCCAGGTGTCGACAGCCTGGGTCAGGCCGGCGATGGCCTTGTCGTCGAGCTTGCACTCAGGTTTGTAGGCGCCTTCGACCAGCACCATCCAGCGGGTCAGCCCGGCTGCCGGGCAGCGGTTATCGAGGAACGCCAGCCACTTGCGGCCGTTGAGGGTGTGACTCTGGCTGTAGGGATAGTGGTTGCGGCACAGGCGCTTGAGCAAACCGTTGAGTTGCTGCAGCCAGGCGCCGGCCGGCGCACCGTCGTAGGGTTTGGGCATCATTGCCAATTCGGCCAGCGCGGCCAGGCGCACCGGATCCAGCGGCTGCTCGGCACGTACCACGGGACGTTTGCGTGGAATGAAGTGCCGCAGCTTCCACAGGCCCAAACCGATCAGTGGCACCAACAGAAGCAGTAACCACCAGCCCGGTGCCGGAGGCCAGAATTCCACCGGTGGCGGTGATATCAGTGGTTGCAGTTGATCAAGGCTGTTCATCGACCTTTCCCCGGTTTCTGTGGGTTCAGGTATTCGCGCAATTGCTCGACCATCTCGCTCTGGGTGCTCAAAGGCATCATCAGCACCCGTAGTTTCTGTGCGAGCAGTTCCCAGCGGGCGATGCGTGCTTCGGCCTGGGCCCGGTAAGCCTGGCGCAGGTCGAAATTCAGCGTATCGAGCTCCAATTGCGCGCCACGCTCGGCGAAACGTAAAAGGCCAGCGGCGGGCAGGGCATGATCCAGCGGATCGGACACCGGTAGCAGCAGCAGGTCGCAATGACGCGATAACAGGCTCAGCTGTTGCTCGGCGCTTTCCGATAGCGCGCGTTCATCGCAAATCACAATGACAAGGCTGCCAGGACGCGACACCTCCCGCGCCCGGCGCAAGGCAATGCCAAAGGCGTCACGGTCCGGCTCGCCTTCGGTGGTCAGCGACTGATTGACCCGCACCAGCCGGTTGAGCAACTGCAGCAGGCTTTGCTTGCTGCGCCGGGGCTTGATCTCGTAGTGCTCATTGTCGCCATACACCAGCCCGCCGACCCGGTCGTTGTGGCCCAGGGCCGCCCAGCCGATCAGGCTCGCGGCCTGGGCGGCGAGCACTGACTTGAACATCAGGCCCGAGCCGAAAAACAGCCGGCGGCTTTGTTCGACCATGATGAAAATCGGCCGCTCACGTTCTTCGTGGAACAGCTTGGTGTGCGGCTCCTGGGTGCGCGCAGTCACACGCCAGTCAATGGTGCGCACATCGTCGCCGGCCTGATAGACCCGCACCTGATCGAAGTCGACGCCACGCCCGCGCAATTTGGAGTGGTGCAGGCCGATCAGCGGGCTGCGTTGGCTCGGCGTGGAAAACAGCTGCACTTCGCGCACGCGATGGCGCATCTCGATCAGGTCGGCGAGGCTGACTCGGATGCCCGGCTCGGGCGGCAGGCTGGCGTTCATCGAGGTCAAGCGACGGCTACGACGTCGAGAATCCGCTGGACCACCCGGTCCTGATCGATGCCAGCGGCTTCGGCTTCAAAGGACAGAATGATGCGATGGCGCAGCACGTCGAACAGCACGGCCTGGATGTCTTCCGGGCTGACGAAGTCACGCCCGGCCAGCCAGGCGTGGGCGCGGGCGCAGCGGTCCAGGGCAATCGAACCGCGGGGGCTGGCGCCGTAGGCGATCCACTCGGCCATTTCCGGATCGAACTTGGCCGGGGTTCGGGTGGCCATGACCAGTTGTACCAGGTATTCCTCCACGGCATCGGCCATGTACAGACCGAGGATTTCCTTGCGCGCGACAAAAATCGTCTGTTGAGTCACCCGGCGCTCAGGCTTCGCTTCGCCGTTAAGCGCTTCGCCACGGGCCTGTTGCAGGATCTTGCGTTCAACCGTCGCGTCGGGGAAGCCGATCTTTACGTGCATCAGGAAGCGGTCGAGCTGGGCTTCCGGCAGCGGGTAGGTGCCTTCCTGCTCGATCGGGTTCTGCGTGGCCATCACCAGGAACAGCGGCGACAGCTCATAGGTGCTGCGCCCGACACTGACTTGCCGCTCGCCCATGGCTTCGAGCAAGGCCGACTGGACTTTGGCCGGGGCACGGTTGATTTCATCCGCCAGTACCAGGTTGTGGAAGATCGGACCTTGCTGGAACACGAAGCTGCCGGTTTCCGGGCGGTAGATTTCTGTACCGGTTATGTCGGCCGGCAACAGGTCGGGAGTGAACTGAATGCGGTGGAACTGGGCTTCGATGCCTTCGGCAAGTTCTTTGATGGCCTTGGTCTTGGCCAGGCCAGGAGCGCCCTCGACCAGCATGTGGCCGTCGGCGAGCAGGGCGATGAGCAAGCGCTCGATGAGTTTTTCCTGGCCGAGAATCTGCGTTGAAAGAAAGGTTCGCAGCGCCAGCAGCGCTTCACGATGTTCCATCGATGACTGTTCCTGCAAAAGGGTGGCCGAGGACGTAGGAAATACGCCAGGGCTGGGGGCGTTACTTTAATCCATCGCGGGGGGCGCCGACTAACGGCATTTTGCGCAAAGTGCGGGAAATGGTTAGCAATAGTTGTAGGAATTTTCTTCGGGTCGCAGGTGGCGGTGCTCTCTCGGGCCTCTTCGCGAGCAAGCCCGCTCCCACAGAGAGCCACGTCGTCACTGACGCATGCGATCAAATGTGGGAGCGGGCTTGCTCGCGAAGGCGTCAGTAAGTGCGCTGATATTTAGAGTTGGCTGATATAGGTGCCAGTGCCATCAAGAATATTCTTCAAGGTCAGCTCAACTTCAGCCAAATCCACCATCTCCGGGTCGAAGGTGATTTCCAGCACATCATCCCCATTCAGCGCATCGGCATCGGCGGCTGCAATTTCGATCTTCAGCAGGGAAGGGCTGAGGGTGACTTTCACGCCATCCAGGGTCGAAGGCTCACCGTCGAGGGTGATTTCCAGCTCGTCTTCATCCGGGTAGCGGCTCATCAGGAACATTTCGCCCTGTTCGCTGTGGCAGCACAGCATGGCCATGTTGTCTTCTTCGTCGTCGCAAGGGTTGACGATCAAGAGGGCGGTTTTCATTTTCATGGGAAATTCCTGGCTCGACGGGCGTGGTTAACGCAGCAAAAGGGCGATTCTGCCAGCCCGCGCACATTTCTGCTCGTCCGGGTGTCAGGGGGATGTGTCGTGACCGAGCAAAGTGTTGCTGGTCATTTCTGGTACGGATGTCCCGTAAAACCGGACGGAAATCCGCCATTTTTCTGTGCGAATGCTAGTGTTGTTCGAGGCGCATGCCTTGAGCTGCGTACCGTTGACCGAATATGTCGCAGCACCGCAAGCACGGGCCTTGCCGCACTGGTTAAGCTGCGCAACGGATGAGCACCCGTAAAGACATTGCGCTGCACGCAGCCCAGTCGTTTTTGCAGATGCCCATTCACGGAAGGTGAATGTGACCTGAGTGTCTCGTCCAGCTTCACCCACCTGTCACCCTGTTTCCTCTGCCCGAGAATCAGGAACGGGGTGACGGGTAGCCCCGAACAGGGGCTTTGCACGCGACGCTTCCATCAATAACAAGCCCAAGCGGAGTACCACAGATGGCGTTCTTCACCGCAGCCAGCAAAGCCGACTTCCAGCACCAACTGCAAGCGGCACTGGCGCAGCACATCAGTGAACAGGCACTGCCACAAGTGGCGCTGTTCGCTGAACAATTCTTCGGCATCATTTCCCTTGACGAGCTGACCCAGCGTCGGTTGTCCGACCTCGCTGGCTGCACCCTTTCTGCATGGCGCCTGCTTGAGCGCTTTGATCACGCGCAGCCACAAGTGCGCGTCTACAACCCCGATTACGAACGTCACGGCTGGCAGTCGACCCACACCGCGGTCGAAGTGCTGCACCACGACCTGCCTTTCCTGGTGGATTCGGTGCGTACCGAGCTGAACCGCCGCGGCTACAGCATCCATACCCTGCAAACCACCGTGCTGAGCGTGCGTCGTGGCAGCAAGGGCGAGTTGCTGGAAATCCTGCCTAAAGGCACCCAGGGCGACGATATTCAGCAAGAATCGTTGATGTACCTGGAAATCGACCGCTGCGCCAACACCGCCGAGCTCAATGTGTTGAGCAAAGAGCTGGAGCAGGTGCTCGGTGAAGTCCGCGTGGCCGTCGGCGATTTCGAACCGATGAAGGCCAAGGTCCAGGACATCCTGACCAAGCTGGACAACAGCCAGTTCGCCGTCGATGGCGACGAGAAGAATGAAATCAAGAGCTTCCTGGAATGGCTGGTGGGCAACCACTTCACCTTCCTCGGTTATGAAGAGTTCGTGGTCAGCGATGAAGCCGATGGCGGCCATATCGTCTACGACAAGGATTCCTTCCTCGGCCTGACCAAGCTGCTGCGTGCCGGCCTGACCTACGATGACCTGCGCATCGAAGACTACGCCGTGAACTACCTGCGCGAACCGACCCTGCTGTCGTTCGCCAAGGCCGCGCACCCAAGCCGCGTACACCGTCCGGCTTACCCGGACTACGTGTCGATCCGCGAGATCGACGCCAACGGCAAGGTCATCAAGGAATGCCGTTTCATGGGCCTGTACACCTCGTCGGTGTACGGCGAGAGCGTGCGGGTGATCCCGTACATCCGCCGCAAGGTCGAGGAAATCGAACACCGTTCCGGCTTCCAGGCCAAGGCTCACCTGGGCAAGGAACTGGCACAGGTGCTCGAAGTGCTGCCGCGCGACGATCTGTTCCAGACCCCGGTGGACGAACTGTTCAGCACCGTGATGTCGATCGTGCAGATCCAGGAACGCAACAAGATTCGCGTGTTCCTGCGCAAAGACCCGTACGGCCGTTTCTGCTACTGCCTGGCCTACGTGCCGCGTGACATCTATTCCACCGAAGTGCGCCAGAAGATCCAGCAAGTGCTGATGGATCGCCTGAAAGCCTCGGACTGCGAGTTCTGGACCTTCTTCTCCGAGTCCGTATTGGCCCGCGTGCAGTTGATCCTGCGCGTCGACCCGAAAAACCGCCTCGACATCGACCCGCTGCTGCTGGAAAAAGAAGTGGTGCAGGCCTGCCGCAGCTGGCAGGACGACTATGCCGCCCTGACCGTTGAAAGCTTCGGTGAAGCCCACGGCACCAACGTGCTGGCCGATTTCCCGAAAGGCTTCCCGGCCGGTTACCGCGAGCGTTTCGCAGCCCACTCGGCTGTGGTCGACATGCAGCACTTGCTGAGCCTCAACGAAAAAAATCCGCTGGTGATGAGCTTCTATCAGCCGCTGGGCCAGGTCTCCGGCCAGCGCATGCTGCACTGCAAGCTGTACCACGCCGATACCCCGCTGGCGCTGTCCGACGTCCTGCCGATCCTGGAAAACCTCGGTCTGCGCGTGTTGGGTGAATTCCCGTACCGCCTGCGCCACAACAGTGGCCGCGAGTTCTGGATTCACGATTTCGCCTTCACCGCCGCCGAAGGCCTGGAACTCGACATCCAGCAACTCAACGACACTCTGCAGGACGCCTTCGTCCACATCGTGCGTGGCGAAGCCGAGAACGACGCGTTCAACCGTCTGGTACTGACCGCCGGCCTGCCATGGCGCGACGTTGCACTGCTGCGTGCCTACGCCCGCTACATGAAGCAGATCCGTCTGGGCTTCGACCTGGGCTACATCGCCAGCACCCTGAACAACCACACCGACATCGCTCGCGAGCTGACCCGGTTGTTCAAGACCCGTTTCTACCTGGCGCGCAAGCTGACCGGCGACGATCTGGATGACAAGCAGCAACGCCTGGAACACGCAATCCTCAGCGCCCTGGACGACGTCCAGGTACTGAACGAAGACCGCATCCTGCGTCGCTACCTGGACCTGATCAAGGCCACCCTGCGCACCAACTTCTACCAGACCGATGCCAACGGCCATAACAAGTCGTACTTCAGCTTCAAGTTCAACCCGCACTTGATCCCTGAACTGCCGAAGCCTGTACCGAAGTTCGAAATCTTCGTTTACTCGCCGCGCGTCGAAGGCGTGCACCTGCGCTTCGGCAACGTGGCCCGTGGTGGCCTGCGCTGGTCCGACCGTGAAGAAGACTTCCGTACCGAAGTCCTGGGCCTGGTAAAAGCCCAGCAAGTGAAGAACTCGGTGATCGTGCCGGTGGGTGCGAAGGGCGGCTTCCTGCCGCGTCGCCTGCCACTGGGCGGCAGCCGTGACGAGATCGCGGCCGAGGGCATCGCCTGCTACCGCATTTTCATTTCGGGCCTGTTGGACATCACCGACAACCTGAAGGACGGCGCGCTGGTTCCGCCGGCCAACGTCGTGCGTCATGACCACGATGACCCGTACCTGGTAGTGGCCGCGGACAAGGGCACTGCGACCTTCTCCGACATCGCCAACGGCATCGCCATCGACTACGGCTTCTGGCTGGGTGACGCGTTTGCGTCCGGTGGTTCGGCCGGTTACGACCACAAGAAAATGGGTATCACCGCCAAGGGCGCGTGGGTCGGCGTACAGCGCCACTTCCGCGAGCGCGGCATCAATGTCCAGGAAGACAGCATTACCGTGGTCGGTGTGGGCGACATGGCCGGTGACGTGTTCGGTAACGGTCTGTTGATGTCCGACAAGCTCAAGCTGGTCGCGGCCTTCAACCACCTGCACATCTTCATCGATCCGAACCCGGAGCCGGCGTCGAGCTTCGCCGAGCGTCAGCGTCTGTTCGACCTGCCGCGTTCGGCCTGGTCGGACTACGACACCAGCCTCATGTCCGAAGGTGGCGGCATCTTCTCCCGTAGCGCCAAGAGCATTGCGATTTCCCCGCAAATGCAGGAACGCTTCGACATCCAGGCCGACAAGCTGACCCCGACCGAACTGCTGAACGCCTTGCTCAAGGCGCCGGTGGATCTGCTGTGGAACGGCGGTATCGGTACTTACGTGAAAGCCAGCAGCGAAAGCCACGCCGATGTCGGCGACAAGGCCAACGATGCACTGCGCGTGAACGGCAACGAACTGCGCTGCAAAGTCGTGGGCGAGGGCGGTAACCTGGGCATGACCCAACTCGGTCGCGTCGAGTTCGGCCTCAATGGCGGCGGTTCCAACACCGACTTCATCGATAACGCCGGTGGCGTGGATTGCTCCGACCACGAAGTGAACATCAAGATCCTGCTGAACGAAGTGGTTCAGGCCGGCGACATGACCGACAAGCAGCGTAATGAGTTGCTGGCGAGCATGACCGACGAAGTCGGTGGTCTGGTGCTGGGTAACAACTACAAGCAGACTCAGGCCCTGTCCCTGGCAGCCCGTCGCGCCTTGCCGCGGATTGCCGAGTACAAGCGCCTGATGAATGACCTGGAAGGCCGTGGCAAGCTGGATCGCGCCATCGAGTTCCTGCCGGCCGAAGATGCAATCAACGAGCGCATCGCCGAAGGCCATGGCCTGACCCGTGCCGAGCTGTCGGTGCTGATCTCGTACAGCAAGATCGACCTCAAGGAGCAGTTGCTGGGCTCCCTGGTGCCGGACGACGACTACCTGACCCGCGACATGGAAACCGCTTTCCCGCCGACCCTGGTGAGCAAGTTCTCCTCGGCGATGCGTCGTCACCGCCTGAAGCGCGAAATCGTCAGCACCCAGATCGCCAACGATCTGGTCAACCACATGGGCATCACCTTCGTTCAACGACTCAAAGAGTCGACCGGCATGAGCCCGGCGAACGTGGCTGGCGCTTATGTGATCGTGCGTGACATTTTCCATCTCCCGCACTGGTTCCGTCAGATCGAAGCCCTGGACTACCAGGTCTCCGCCGACGTGCAACTGGAGCTGATGGACGAGCTGATGCGTCTGGGCCGTCGCGCTACGCGCTGGTTCCTGCGTGCCCGTCGCAACGAGCAGAACGCTGCCCGTGACGTCGCGCACTTCGGTCCGCATCTGAAGGAGTTGGGCCTCAAGCTCGACGAACTGCTGATCGGCCCGATCCGCGAAACCTGGCAGGCGCGTTATCAGGCCTACGTCGAAGCCGGTGTGCCGGAGCTGTTGGCGCGCATGGTGGCTGGCACCTCGCACCTGTACACCCTGTTGCCGATCATCGAGGCCTCCGACGTGACCGGCCAGGACCCGGCGGACGTAGCCAAGGCGTACTTCGCCGTGGGCAGCGCGCTGGACATCACCTGGTACCTGGCGCAGATCAGCGCTCTGCCGGTTGAAAACAACTGGCAGGCCCTGGCCCGTGAAGCGTTCCGCGATGATGTCGACTGGCAGCAACGTGCGATCACCATCTCGGTCCTGCAACAGGGCGATGGCATCCAGGACGTGGAAGCACGGCTCTCCCTGTGGATGGCTCAGAACGAGAGCATGATCGAGCGCTGGCGTGCCATGCTGGTGGAAATCCGTGCCGCCAGCGGCACAGACTACGCCATGTACGCGGTGGCCAACCGCGAACTGCTGGACCTGGCATTGAGCGGTCAAGCGGTAGTGCCTGCCGCTGTCGCCGTCGAGCTGGAACCGGCTGCCTGATCAGGCGTTGAATGAAAAACCCCGCATTGAAAGATGCGGGGTTTTTTTATTCAAGAGCTTGTGATTGGCATAAATATAAATCGATGCGTCAAGGATAAGTGTCGCGAGCTTAGTTTAGAACGCATGCCTTTTCAGTATGGTTAAATTGAATTTCACAATATCGCCCACACGATCGTGGAAAAAGGAATGGCGTTCTGGATGTTCATGTATTGATTTTCTGATTATTCTCGCATTGCGTGCTTTCAAGTAGACCGTTGGCGTGTCAGTGCTCAAATCATCCAGTGTGATGATGTTGTGGTCGGCATCCAGCAAGTTGAATGATGTAGTATCCCCTCCGGCGGCTGGAAAAGCACCCAGACAGCCTTCGTCGTTTTTGCTGATATACATGTAGCTATAGGGGGTGCTGAGGATTTGCATGTTGTAATAGTCGTCATAACACCAGAAGTGCACAACTAATGGGTCTATATTTCCAAAAGAAAAACCAAGGTTTTCCATTCTTTTTGTTATAGGGCTGTACGCTTTCGTGATTTTTGGCGAATAGTCACTTTGAACCGTGAGAATGTTTTTTGGCACGTCTGCATCTTTGAGGAAGTTACTACGCAGAACTTTCTGGAGAAAAGTAATGGTGTCGCCGTTGCAGGATACGCGGGCTGTAAATGATCGCTCTTCGTTCTTGTTCATAAATAGTCCATTATTTAAGGTGTGGTGTTCCCCTGTACGGGTACCCAGAATAATGCCAGTTGCATTTGTGGCGTGGTTGGTAATTGTTTCTTGTGGTTTCGCAGTAGAGTCCGGTTGTCCGGCTTGTGTGTTGTGCAATCTTTATTTAAATGGCTGATGTCCTAACTTTTTGGCGGTCAACAGTTTTGTTTGGTTCAAGAGTTTGCGGTTAATTACGTCGGGAAATTAAAAAGGCCCGAATTCGCGATTCGAGCCGTTTTATTTATAGCCGTACGTTCAGCCATCAGTCAACGGAGAAAAAATGATGGTGAGGGAGCAAGCGCCCTCACCACTGGAAATGATTAAACGATCGGAAAACTGTTGAAGTCCACGGCATTGGCCAGTTGGCTATCGATCAGGCTGATGAAGCCCTGGACTTCCGGGCAATTGAAATGCGATCGCATGGCCGCTTCGGATTGCCAGTGGGCGCTGACGGTCCAGCGATTGGTGTCCTCGGGGCAGCGGTCGACCATATAGGATTCGCAGCCGGGCAATTCACGCAGGGTTTCGACAATCTTCTGCAATTGCTTGCCCAGTTCATCCGAGCGGCCGGCGACGGCCTGCACCTGTACGGTATTGATCACTTCATGGGACATTGCTCACACTCCTGAATCAGGCCGGACGAATCCTGCTCATTGAGGGATAACGCCTATGCAGGATAGGCCGGGCCCCCGGGACCGCCAATAGCCAATCGCCGGATAAAACCGCAGGCCAATCCGTCAGGCCACCTGCTGCAGGATGTCGCGCAAACGGTCCAGGGCGATGTCGATGTCGAGGGTTTCGATGGCGCCAAAACCGAAGAAAAGCCCGGCCCTTGGGGCTTGCTGATAGAAAAAGCTGTCGATGGCATAGAGCCCGACTTCGACTTTTTTCGCCAGTTCGATCACCAATGCAATATCCATCGGCACTTTGCACATCACCACCATGTGGAATCCGGCGGTGGACGGCACCGCCTCCAGCCAGGGCGAAAGATCGCCCGCCATACGCGTCAGGATCCGCTCGCGGCGTCCGGCATAGACCGTATGGCAGCGCCGGATGTGCTTGAGCAGGCAGCCTTCGGCGATGAACTTGGCCAGCGCCCATTGCGGCAGGGTCGAGGTGTGCAGGTCGGTGAGCTGTTTGGCGCGCACCACCGCCTCGAGGATCGCTGGCGGCAGGATGGCATAACCGAGCCGCAGTTCCGGCAACAGGGTTTTGGAGAATGTCCCGACGTACGCGACGATCCCCCGTTCATCCATGCTCTGCAGGGAGTCGGTGGGGCGGCCTTCATAGCGGAACTCGCTGTCGTAGTCGTCCTCGATGATGATCGCGCCCAACTCATGGGCCTTGGCCAGCAGCGCTTCCCTGCGCGCCTGGCTCATGGGCATGCCCAGCGGGAACTGGTGCGACGGGGTGACATGGATCAGGCGCGTGCCGCGAGGAATCCGGTCCACCACAATGCCTTCGGCGTCCACCGGCACACCAATCACCGTAGCGCCGTGGGTGCCGAACAGCAGGCGCGCCGGCGGGTAGCCGGGGTCCTCCATGGCGACCAGGCTGCCCGGACTGATCAGCACCCGGGCAATCAGGTCCAGCGCCTGCTGCGCGCCGTTGCACACCACCACATCCTCATCCTGACAATTGACCCCGCGGGAGAACGCAATGTGCTGCGCAATGGCGTTACGCAGCGCCGGCAAGCCCTCGGGCAAGCTGTACAAGCCCTTGGAGCCAGCAATCTGGCGCAGTGCGTGAGCGGTGCAGCGCCGCCAGTCATCCTGGGGGAACTGGCCCTTGCTGGTGGCGCCACCAATGAAGTCGTAGCGCAGCGAGCCTTCCAGGGTCGGATGACGCAGAAACACCGGCAGGTTGCGCCAGGACTCGATCACCTCGAAGCCGCCAAGCTCGGTGTGGCTCCGTTTACGCTGCACCTTGGACGAGCGTGCGTTGACGTAGGTGCCTTTGCCGACCACCCCGGTGAGGAAGTTTTCGTAGGTCAGCTGGGCGTAGGTATCGGAAATGGTCTTGCGCGAAATACCCAGTTGTTCGGCCAGCAAACGGCTGGGCGGCAGTTGCGTCCCGGCAGTCAGGCGACCGGACTCGATGGCGCTGCGCAGTTGGTTGTACAGCTGGCCGGCCAGGTCCTTGCGGCCGTTGATGACAACATGTAGTTCCATACCGGCGAGGCTCCGGGGCTGTTGAGGCGCGTGTGCGTCGCGCAAGATTACCCCTATCCGCTTGTGGTACAGAAGTTGCGCAGTGGAAAAACCGTCGATTGGCCTGGCGGCGGTGGTCCCCGGGAAAATCGCCTGATTGGATCTGTCATGCCTGTGCGCCAGCGACTACCGTGAAGATCACTTCAGGGTTGCACGAGATCGCTCCATGACCCCCCGACTGGATTACTACAGCGCGTCCCCCAAGGCGATGAAAGCCATGATTGCCATGGAGGCCTTGAGCAGCAGCCTGAGCATTGAGCAGGCGCTGCTGCACCTGATCAAGATTCGTGCTTCGCAGCTCAATGGCTGTGCCTTTTGCACCGATATGCACTCGGTGGATGCACGGCGCCTGGGCGAAAGCGACCGGCGTCTGTATTCCCTTGTGGTCTGGCGCGACAGCAACTTTTTCAATCCCCGGGAAAGAGCCGCGCTCGCCTGGACCGAGGCGGTCACCTTGCTCTGCGAAAGCCATGTGCCGGACGATGTCTATGCCCAGACCCGGGAGCAGTTCAGTGAAAGCGAAATGGTCGACCTGACCATCGCCGTTACCACCATCAACAGCTGGAATCGCCTGGCCGTGAGCTTCCGGCAGACACCCAGCGCCTGAGTCATTGTCACAGCAGGTTCATGAAGGATCCGCAGGATGCAACTGTCAGTGTCAGATCGACAGGGAGTCCTCGATGTCATTCATGCAAACCAGCGCCCGCCAGGGAGCTGCCGAGTATCGCGTAGCCATTGATAAAAACGCGTCCTGGCGCCAACTGGCAGCGGGTATCGACCCGGAACTGGCGCTGTGTTTCACCGTCAGTGCCCGTTGCGGTTGCTTCATGCAGGCCGCCCGCAGTCTCAATATCAAGGCCACCCGCCTGCGCAGGCAACTGGTGCTGCTGGAATCGCAGCTGCAGTGTTCGCTGTTCAGCCATTCCGACAATGGTTTCAGCCTCAGCCGCGATGGCTTGCGCTTGCACGCACAATTGATCGCCCTGGCCCATGAGCGCGATTTGCCGGTGATCGAGCAGCCGTTGATTCGCCTGGCGGTGGCGGATTCGATACTGCATGACATTCTTGGTCGTGACCTGGTTGCACTGCTGCGGCGCAACGCCAGTGTGCGGCTGGACATCATGACCCTCGACAGCGAGTTGGCCTTGCAGGCGGTCAGCGCCGACGTGGTGGTGTGGCTGGGCGAGAGCGGATCGCCGTTACCGGGGCCGAGCTTTGCCATCACCGAACCCCGGCGCCTGGCAGAACTCGATTACCTGCCGCACATTGCCAAGCGCTATTGCCGGGTTGCATCCAGGCCGGAATGCCTGGATGACCTGACCGATTTTCTCCTGGTGCAATGGCGGCAGGACAGCCAGGTTCAAAGCTTCAGGCCATGGAATGCACTGGTGGATCAGCGCCTGGCCGGGTCGGTGCACTTGCAATCCTGGGAACTGATGCTGGAGATGATTCGTTGCAGTGCCTGCATCGGCCTGCTGCCGCACTACATGAGCCACTTCGACCGCGGGCTGATTGCCTTGCCGGGCCTGTTCGACCAGCCGATGCGGCGTCAGGTGTGGATGGCGGTCAACGCCCATTCCGGGGGCGACGCGCAGGTGCGGATGATCGTCGAATTGATCGAAAACACCTTCAACGAGCGCGGGGAGTGGTTCCAAAGCTGAGCGCTCCCACATTGGTTCTCGCCACAGCCGAAGGTAGCGTTATAGAGTGAACGGCCATGTCTGCTTCAAGGATGATTCACCATGCCAACCACCGAACCTGTCATCACCCTCGAACGTTTCAACGAATCCCATATCGAAGGCATCACGGCGCTGTACAACGATCCGGCAATCGCCCGTCAAACCCTGCAGATGCCGTTTCAGTCCACCGAACTCTGGCGCAGTCGCCTGGCGCTGGATAACGAACGCCTGGTGAAAGTGGTGGCTTTGCATCAAGGGACGGTCATCGGCAACATTGGCCTGGAGCAGTTCTCACGCATTCGTCGCAGCCATGCCGGCAGTTTCGGCATGGGTGTTGCGGTGGCGTGGCAGGGCAAGGGCGTAGGGTCGAAGCTGCTCGTGACAGCGCTGGATATCGCCGACAACTGGATGAATCTGCAGCGTGTCGAGCTGTCGGTGTATGCCGACAACGAAGCGGCCATTGCCCTGTACCGCAAGTTCGGCTTCGAAACCGAGGGTCTGTTCCGTGATTACGCCGTGCGCGACGGCGTATTGGTGGACACCTTGAGCATGGCGCGCCTGCGTCGCACGCCCAAGGCCGGTTGAATCAGTCGCCCAGGGCAAACCCCAGACGTACCTCCTGGCTGTTAGTCGCACACCGGCTTCACGCTTCTGCCATGCTCAATATCCGTAGTACCGCTGCAACCAAAGGAACACCGCAATGGACGATGTACAGCAACTGGGTGAAATGCTGCGCCACTACGCAGAAAGCGAAGCGCACAAGAAACAACTGTTCGAGTCCCAGTCCGCGGATTGGGCTGCGCGTATTGGTGAGCTGTTCGATCAGATCGGGCAATGGCTGGAGCCGGTGCAGGCGCCGCACCTGCTGGAGGTGAGCCGCGAAGCCTATGTCGCCTCGGGCCCTAGCGTTCCTGTCGAGACATCGACATTCAAGACCGAGAAGCTGTCCATTGTGATTGCTGGCAGAGCAGTGGAGTTTGTCCCGGAAGTGATGGGGGCGGGCGGGCAGATTTCATTGGCGGTGATGGGTTTGACCGCTGCGCGTTTCGGCAGTGTCTCGCTGGTTTGCCAGCCACCTTCCAATAGCTGGCAATGGCGCAAGACCAACGGTTTGAAGGACCCGGATGTGTTTCCCTTCGATGCGAACTTTCTGGCGCAGCAGTTGCAGGGTTTGATTCCCCGGGATCGCGGTTGAGCCTTTGATCAACGACACATGACCCTGTAGCTGGCTTGCCTGCGATGGCGGAGAGTCAGGCGATATTGATGCTGAATGGACCGGCCTCATCGCGAGCAAGCTCGCTCCCACAGGGTTTGTGTCGTACCCAAATGTTGTGGTCGACACCGAACCTGTGGGAGCGGGCTTGCCCGCGAAGACGTCAGTGTTGCCGATAGAAAGCACTGATCAGACAGCGCTTTCAGCCCGGTTTCATTTCAACGCCGGATCCCCCATGTTCATTTTCTTCCAGCCCTGCAACAGCACCTGCGCCTTTGGCTCCTGGCCGTTGTCCAGGTAGTACTGGATCAACGACAAGCGGGCATTGCGGTTGGACGGTTGTTCTTTCAACAGCCGTTCCAGTTCTGCGCACGCCTGGTCAATCTTGCCGCTGTCATGCAGGGCCACCGCCAGCACATAGCCGAATTGTCCGCTCTGTGGTTCCAGTTGCGCGGCCTTGCGCAGGTACGGCATGGCCTGGGCGGCCTGGCCCGCACGAATCAGCGCCAGGCCCTGGGTGTGTTGCAGCAGGCCTGAGTCGGGGTGGTCCTTGAGGCTTTGCGCCAGCAGGGCATGGGCTTCCTGGCTGCGACCGTTGGCCTCCAGCCACTGCACCAGGGTGACCAGCGCCGGGTAGAAGTCCGGATCGCGCCGCAGGGCTGTACGCAGCAAAGCTTCGACTTCGGCGCTGCGGCCATCGGCCTGATAGAGCATGGCCAGGTTCAGGTTGGCCTCTGCACGCTCGGCCAGGTTCTTTTGCACCGCCTCGTATTCGGCAATGGCGGCATTCCAGCTGTCCTGGGCGCTGCCCAGGCCATTGCGTGCCACGCTGAGCAGGTCCCGGGCGACGGCGATGCGCACGGCCCGCACCGGGTCGCTCAACAACGGGGTCAGCAATGGCGCACGCTCTGCTGGCGGCAGGAACGCGCTGATCGCTCGCACCGCGCTCTCGCGGACTTGCGGCGCCGGATTACCCAGGTCCTTGGTGGCCAGTTTCAACGCCTGTTCGCTGGGGTACGCCGGCAGTTCGGCCAGCAGTGTCGCGCGCTGGATCGCCGGCAGGTTGCTGCGTTGCAATTGCTCGAACAAGGCCTCGGCAGCGCCGGCCTGACCGTTGCGAATCAGCCACAGGCTTTCGTCGTAGCGAGGGGCCTGTACCGCGCTGGCGTTGGCGGTGTTCCACAGCTTGAACTGCTCGGTGACCTTGTCGCCGGCCTTGCCTTGGTGGCAGGTCAGGCAGGCGTCAGGCGTCCCCAGTTTTTTCGCCCGTTCGGGGTTGGGGATGCTGAAGCTGTGGTCATGTCGGAAGTCGTTGCCCATGTAGAACTTGCCGGGCATGTGGCAATCCACGCACTGCGAACCCGGCTGGCCCATGGTGTGGCGAGTGTGTTCGATGGAATCGTAGTTTTTTGCTTGCAGGCCCTTGCCATCGACACCCTCCACAGTGGTGTTGCCGGCGGTGTTGTGGCATTGCAGGCACACACCGTTGCCAGGCGCTTTCAACTGCGTGCTGTGGGGGTTGTGGCAGTTGCTGCAACGCACGCCCTTATCGAACATTTTGCTCTGGGCAAAGGAGCCGTGTTCGAACACTTCATCCTTGATCTTGCCGTCCAGCGCGTACAACTCGCGGGTCAGGACGCTCGGCAGGTAGTCGTCCATCAACCGCTTGCCGACCGTGTAGCCATCGTCCAGGGGCGCGCGGCGCGAGTGGCAGCGGGCGCAGGTTTCGTTTTCGACGGTGGCGTTCTTGTCCTTGAGATCGACGGCAAACCCGGCATGGATCAGGTCGGTTTTCTTCGCGGTCCATTCCAGGTGACTGGACGCCGGGCCATGGCAAGCCTGGCAGCCGACGCCGAGGCTGTTCCAGTGGCTGTCGAAGGTGTTTGTCGCCGCATCGAAATTGCGCTTGTAACCGGTGGTGTGGCACTCGACGCACATGAAGTTGGCGTTCTGGCTCGGTTTACTCCAGTGCAGCGGGTTCTTGAAGGTCACGCCCTGGCCCGGATAGAGGTGGAACCAGCGGTGCTTCTCGGTATCCCAGGCCACGGCGAGGGCCTGCAAGCGGCCTTCGCCGACCTCGATCAGGTATTGTTGCAAGGGGGCGATGCCAAAGGTATAGGCCACCTTGAAATCGGCATTCTTGCCATCGATACCCGGCGTGTTGACCCAGAATTCGTCGCCTTTGCGCGAGAACACCGTGGTCTCCTTTTCGGCCTTGAAGGTGACGTTGTTGAAGTCGCCGAGCAGAGTGTCCGCGTTGGCTTGCTGCATCGCCAGTTGGTGATGGGAGCCTTGCCAGTCCTTGACCTGCTCGCCGTGGCAGCCCTGGCATTGTTGCTCGTCGACCATTTTCGCAGGTGCGACGGCGACCGGTTGCGGTTTGGCCGGTTGCACGGCAGGGGCGCTGACCGGGACTGGCTTGAGCTGCGTCGGTGAGTTGTCCAGCAAAAACCAGCCAATACCCGCCACAGCCAGCAGCAGGATGCCGATGGTGACAGGGAACAGGTAACGGTTGATCAGGGTCGGTTGCGAATCAGGGTTTGGGGTTGCAGCTTTATTTTTATGGTTCGGCATTACGACTTCCATGGTCCAGGTGCGATTGCCGTCAGGGCGCGTTCAGGCTGGGTGCAGCTTTGCCGGATGGCCGGTGTGTGTCAAATGACATTGTTTCGAGGCTGATGGCCTCTTCGTCGGAACGCCGCCCGGAGCAAGCCCGCTCCCACAGGGTTTGGTGTTGTTCACAGCAATTGAGTACGACACAACACCTTGTGGGAGCGGGCTTGCTCGCGAAGGCGGCCGCCAAGGCGCCACATCACTCCCCGACAAACCACCGGTAATACGGATTCCCGGAATCCCCGCGCATCACCTCGCGCATCTCCCGGGCCCAGGCGTCACGATTTCCGTTGTAGGCATGCAGGCTCGCCCGATAGAACTGCATCAGGCGTTGTTGCTGGGTGTTCATGCGCTCGATGAACCCGGCGTCGGCGTTCAACACGGCTGGCGGCTGGTGCAAGTCGAGCAGGGCGGGCAATACGCGGCTGATCTCTTTCGAGCGAACCCAGGGCGCATATTCAATCTTCGGCTGATCGTCCGTCACCGGTTGCGCATCGCCAGCGAAGTGTTCCAGCCCCGCGCGGTCAGTCACCCAGGTGGCAAGCAACGCCGCGGCCGAGCCGACGCCGACATCCTGCAAGGCGCTGCGAACGCTGTCCTGCTGGAAGCGTGCGCTGATCTTCGCCGCATCCAGTTCAATCGGCTCCATCGAACCCACCAGCAGCATCTCGTGGAATTCGCTGGTCCACAGGGTCGCGTACGGGAACACGTCGAGGAAGCTGCGCACCAGTGAGCGCGAGTCGTCGATGTTCTGCGTTGGCAGCGGCAGCCATTGGGCAACCAGGCCTTGTTTGTGCAAACGGCTGGCGGCCAGTTGGTAGAAGTCCCGGGAGTACAGGTTGACCACGCCGGCAGCGGAAGGGGGTGGCGGCTCGAGGGTGATCAGGTCGTAGTGCTGCGGATTGCGCAGCAGTTCCTGGCGACCGTCACGCAAGCGCACATCGACCCCCGGATCGGCCGCGGCATCGAAATTGCCCTTGAACAAGGGGGCCGCCTTGACCACCGAAGGCAGCAGTTCGGCGACCACGCGATGTTCCAGGCCGGGGTAGCGGGTCAGGGCGCCTGCGGTGATGCCGGTACCGAAACCGATCACCAGTGCCGAGCGTGGCTCACCGTTGTGGATCAACAGGGGCAGCAGCGCCTGGATCCGCATGTAGCGCAGGGACGGCATGGCGTCGCCGGTATTGGACACGCCCTGAATGTACAAACGCTGGAACGCTCTTTCGCCCTTGCCCTGGGTGACCACGGCGACGGTGCCGCCACGGCCTTCTTCGTAGAACGTTAGCGTGCCATTGCGCGCCCCCGGCAGCAGACTTGCGAGCTTGTTGACCGGCGTGAACACGGCAAGTGCCAGCGACACCAGGCCAATGGCAACCACCGCCTGACGCCTGCCTTTTTTCACGCCATGGCCCTTGCGCACGGCGAGGCAGGCGATAGCGGCGGCGACCATCGCCAGCAGTCCCAGGGTTCGCACCAGACCCAGCATCGGGATCAGGACAAAGCCGCAGAGCATCACGCCGACAATCCCGCCAAGGGTATTGAACGCGACGACTTCGCCGACATTACGCCCCACCTGTTCGCCGCCGACGCTCAAGCGCAGGGCCAACGGGAACGCCGCGCCCAGCATCAGGGTCGGTACAAACACGATGCTCAAGGCAGCCACGGCAAAGCGCGTGCTCATGCCCGCCAGTTCACTGCCGCCCAGTGACAATACCCAGCTTTCCGCCAGGGTTTGTGCAATCACCAGCCAACGTCCGAGCAACGCTACTTCCAGCAAGGCAATCGCGCCGGCTGCGGCAATCAGCAGACCGAACACTCCCCAAGGATCGCGCAGGCGATCGACCCGACGGGCCAGCAGCATGCTGCCCAGGAACAAGCCGGTGAGGTAAGTCGCCAGCACCACGGCAAAGGCATAGGTGCGGGTGCTCATGAATTGCACGATCGATTGCGACCACACCACTTCGTAGCCCAGGGCCACGCCACCGGCAATGGAATACAGCCACAGGGCCAGGCGGTCGGGGGCTTTTTCACTGTGATGTTTCACCGGGGCATCGACGGGGGCCACGCGCTGGCGCTGGAACCACAAGGCCCCTGCGGCGGCCAGCAGGTTCAGCATGGCGGCGGCCAGCGCGCTGCCGCGCACGCCGAGGGTGGCAATCAGCAAGAACGCAGCGAGCAGGGTGCCGGCAATGGCCCCGGCGGTGTTCGCCGCGTACAGCTGCCCGCCGGCCTTGCCCAGGTGTTGCGGGTCAGTGGCCAGGGAGCGAACCAGCACCGGCAGGGTGCCGCCCATCAGCAGCGCGGGAATGCCCACCAGCGCGAACGGCAGCACCCAGGCCAGCAAACCCAAGTGTGCTTCCAGCCAGGCAAACGGGCTGGCCGCCAGGCTCATGGCAAAGGTCGCAGAGACACCGAGCACGGCCACCAGTACTTCCAGCCCGGCGTAGAGCACAACCGGTTGCTGCATCCGGTCCGCCCAGCGGCCGAACAGCAAGCCACCCAGGGCCAGCCCGGCAAAGAACGCGCTGATCCCGGTGGTGATGGCATAGACCTCGACGCCCACCACCAGCGACAGTTGCTTGATCCACAGCACCTGATACACCAGCGCGGCGGCGCCGGAGACAAACAGCAACAGGGCGGGGATCAACAGCGCCGGGGAGGCGACTTGAGGGGCAGGTATGGCCGACGACTTGCTGGCGACACGTGAGGTCATTGCGGATTGCCTTGTTCCAATTCGAAATAGCCTGTGACTGCACCGGCCCTTCGCGAGCAGGCTCGCTCTCACATTTGCAATGCAGTCCCTGTGGGAGCGAGCCTGCTCGCGAATGAAGTCGATGCGGTCCCAGATCGAAAATAAGTCCGCTCGCCAATGAAGGCGAGCGGCGGTCCAGCGGTCTTACTGTGCAGCTTTCATTTTTTCAGCGATTTTGGCGTCTACCGCAGCACGGATCTGGTCGATGCTGAAGCTGGCCGGTCTCTGGCTAGGTGGATACTCGATGAAGGTCTGCAGGAACGTCGCCGATTTTTCGACGGCTACAGCCGCCAGGTAGACGTTCTTGGTTTGCCAGTCGTAATACTGATCGGACACCACGTCGGCACGTTCATACGGGTCCATACGCAGGTTGAAGATCTTCGGTACGCGCAAGCATACGAAGGGTTCGCTCCAGACCTTGAAGCCGCCGGGTGCGCGCTGTTCGCAGAACACGGCTTTCCAGTTGTCGAAACGCATCGACACCAGCACGCCGTCATCGTTGAAGTAGTAAAACTCCTTGCGCTCACCCTTGGGCGCCTGGCCGGTCAGGTAGGGCAACTGGTTGTAACCGTCCAGATGCACCTTGAAGTTGGTGCCGCCGGAAGTCGGTGCCCAACCCTTGAGCAGCTTGGTTTTCACGTCGGCATCGCCAGCGGCGGCCAGCAAGGTCGGGAACCAGTCCATGCCCGAGAACATCTCGTTGGACACTTCGCCCGGCTTGATCTTGCCCGGCCAACGCACAATCGCCGGTACCCGGTAGGCGCCTTCCCAGTTGGAGTTCTTCTCGTTACGGAACGGCGTGGTTGCCGCGTCCGGCCAGGAGAACTGGTTCGGGCCGTTGTCGGTGGTGTAGACGACGATGGTGTTGTCGGTGATTTTCAGGTCATCGAGGGTTTTCAGCAGTTTGCCGACGTCGCCGTCGTGCTCGATCATGCCGTCGGCGTAATCGTTGCCGGGCATGCCGCTCTGGCCCTTCATCGACTCGCGCACGTGGGTGAACAAGTGCATGCGGGTGGTGTTCATCCAGACGAAGAACGGCTTGTCCGCCTTGGCCTGCTTCTCGATGAACGCTTGCGCCGCGGCGGTGGTTTCGTCGTCGATGGTTTCCATGCGCTTGGTGTTCAGCGGGCCGGTGTCTTCGATCTTGCCATCGGCAAAGCTGTGGATCACGCCGCGCGGCGAGTAGGCCTTGACGAATGCGGGGTCGTCCTTGGGCCAGTACGGACGCTCGGGTTCTTCTTCGGCGTTGAGGTGATACAGGTTGCCGAAGAATTCGTCGAAACCGTGGTTGGTCGGCAGGTATTCATCCTTGTCGCCCAAGTGGTTCTTGCCGAACTGACCGGTCGCATAGCCCTGGGACTTCAGCGCCTGGGCAATGGTGATGTCGCGTTTTTGCAGGCCGACCGGGGCACCCGGCATCCCGACTTTCGACAGCCCGGTACGTAGCGCCGACTGTCCGGTGATGAATGTCGATCGGCCGGCGGTGCAACTGTTCTCCGCATAGTAGTCGGTGAACATCATGCCTTCTTTGGCGATGCGGTCGATGTTTGGGGTCTTGTAGCCGACCACGCCCATCGAATAGGCGCTGATATTGGTCTGGCCGATATCATCGCCGAAGATCACCAGAATGTTGGGCTTCTCAGCGGCCCCGACGGTTGCCGAAAAGGCCATGACCGTTGTCGCCACCAGGGCGAGTTTCGGTATCCACTTACGTATGCGAGTCATCTGACTGGCTCCTTATGCTTACTTGCGTCGCGTACTGCGACAAACGTTTATTGCGGTCCTGCGTTACGTCTTCTTTTTATTGCGCTTGCTCGGGTGTGGCGGCATCGAACGGGTAGATCCGGGCCCATTCGGATGCCATGTCGACGACTGTCCAGCCACGTTTGTTCGCTTCGTCCAGGGCTTTGTCCAGGCGACCGATCTGTGACTGCCGGTCGTATGCCCATTCGCGCTTGGCGTCGGTGTGATGCACCAGGCCCATGAAGCGTTTGCCGGGACCGGCGGCGGTCCACTGAAGCATTTGCTGGTCGCCGTCGGAGTTGCCAAAGGCGAGGATTGGCCGACGACCGATCACCGCATCGATGCTGACCGGTTTGCCCGGACCATCGTCGTTGTGGGCCAGTTTCGGCGTGCGCTGGATCGAGGCCTTGCCATCCTTGTAGTCAAACGTTGTGACGAATGTAGTGCCGATGACCTGCTCGGGAGGAATGCCATAGACCTTCTCGGCGAAGGCGCGCATGAACCCGGTGTCCCCGCCGGAGACGATGTAGGTCTTGAAGTCCTTGCCGCGCAGGTAGTCGAGCATTTCCAGCATCGGCTGGAAGACCATCTCGGTGTACAGCTTGCCGGTTTTCGGATGACGGGCCTGGGTCAGCCAGGTCTTGGCATCGTCATCGAAGGCTTCGGTGGTCATCCCGGTGTGGGTGGCTCCGAAAATTTTCATCATGCCTTCAAGGCCACTGGCGGCCAGGGCCTTGTGATCGTTTTCCAGCACGGCCTTGAACGGCTGGGTGGTTTTCCACTCAGGGTGTTGCGCCGCTGTACGCTTGACTTCCTCGAGGGCGAACAGCAATTCGAAGTACATCGGCTGCTCGCTCCACAAGGTGCCGTCGTTATCGAACACGGCAATGCGCTCCTCGGGCTTGACGAAGTCCTTGCTGCTTTGATCGGTGACTGTCTGCACGAATTCGATGATCTGCTTTTTCGACGGCCCGTCGTTCCACGAGGGTAGCGGCTCGGCCGCTTGCACCAGCAGCGGCAGGCTCAAGGCCAGGGTCAGCAGGAAACCGAAGGCGCGATGATGGCGTAGCGATGTCGAATTCGTCATGGAAAGTCCTTCTCGTAAACGGGGTTGAGCGGATGCAGTGCACAAGAGACTGATTCTCTGTTGCGTCCCGCCTGACTATGCAGCGTAGACAAGGATTCCCCGATTTGGCGCAAGGCTTGCTCTTTGTCCGGTTCGCGGCCATAACAGGCGCGCAGGAAGGTTTGCAGGCGCGGGCCGAGGCCGGTCAGTTTCAGGCCGTGGCGGCTGCGCCGGGTCCACAGGTACAGGGCGCTGAGTTGCGCCGGTTTGCCCTCGATTTGTGCCGGGATCTGCCGCCACGCGTAATCGGCGGACTCGAGCCAGGCGGTGTGGCGGGCGCGGCGTCGGGCTTGCCATTTGAGGTGTGCGCGGCGTACGAGCGGGCGACTGAACCAACCGAACGCCACCCCCGCCAACACCAGTGCCAATAGCCCGAACCAGTGCCCGGAAAGGTGCAGGCGATTGTGCTGGCCGAGTTTTTTCAGGTCTTCGGTGATGGAAAATACCGGCTTGTAAGCGCTGTTGGCCGCCGCGTCGAAGGTCACGGCAGGCACCGTGGCCGTGCGGGTTTGCTGACTGCCGGCATCCCACCATTTCAGTTCGACGGAGGGCAGGCTGTAGTGACCTTCGGTGTCGATTCGATAAGTCACGCTGTCGATGCGCTGGCCGCCATTGAAGTTGCCGCGACCGTCATCCAGATTGCGGATTTGCGGTGCTTTCGGGTAGCGGCTCAAGCCCTTGATGTTGTCCAGCGTCGGTGTCGGCAGTGACATGGCCAGGGCACCGTCGGCCTGTAAGGTCAGCTCCCGGGTGATGCTGTCGCCGACCTTGAGCGGCGTGGCCGAATGGATGGTCTTCTGGGTAAACCGCAGCCCTTGGGCCACCAGCACCGACTCGCCGGGCTGGAACCCCGGAGGTTGTGCGGCGTTGAAATGCAAGGGCAGGCTTTGGGCGCTGAGTCCATGGCTGGCCTGACCCGGTGTGGCTTGTACCGTCAGTGCCGGAATGTCGAAGCCCTGGGCCAGGTTCGGGGTGATCAGGTAGCTGTAGCGCATGCCGCTGAAGGATTGACCGTCGAAGGTCTGGTTGATGTGCTCGGCATGGCCGTCCGGTGGCATCACCAAGGCGCCGGGCAGTTTCAGGTCGGGCAGGGTGGGGGCGCTGGTGAACCAGGAGTCGGTGAAGACATCGAGTTGCAACTTGACCAGGCTGCCGACCATGACGGGGTCGGCGGGTTGCAGGCTGGCCTGGACTTTCAGTTGAGGGTCGGCGGCGAATGTGTTGAGGCTGATCAAGCCGATGAGCAGGGCGCCAAGTGTTGTGGTGATTGATCGGGCCCTTTCGCGAGCAAGCCCGCTCCCACACTGGATTTGTGTGCACCACCGCCCCCCTGTGGGAGCGGGCTTGTCTCCGGGCGGCGATCCGACGAAGGCCGCGACACGGTCTACCAGACTGTATGTCATGGTTTGACCCCCGCCTGATCCTGCAAGCTGAATTTCTGCTTGAGAAATTTCGCCGGCGATGTGGTGAGGTTCTGCAGCCATTGCTCATCCGAGGCCGCTTGCCGGGTTTCCACTTTTTTGCTTTGGCCTTTACCCGGCGCCTTGTCCATCTTGATTTCGTCGGGTTTGACCTCTGGCGTGTTTTTCTCGGCGCTTTCAGTGTCCTTTTCCAAGGCTATGGCCAGGGCCAGGTTGGCCGTGGCTTCCGGGAATTGCGGCTGCAATTTCAGCGCTTGGGTATAGGACGCAATGGCCTGATCGAACTTGAAGCGGCGCACGTAGATGTTGCCCAGGTAGAAATACGCCTGCGGTGTGTCGAGCCGCGCGAAGCTGGCCAGTGCCAGGTCGAAATCGGCCGCGTTATAGGCGGCCACGCCTTTCCAGTACGGATCGACGAACAGCGCCGCCGCCTGAGGGTAGTGCTCATGTTCGAAGGCCCAGCGACCTTGCTGGTCGCGGGTGAAAAAGGCATCGGTCAGCGCGTTGGCCTGGGCCGGCGCCGGTTGCAGGCCCAAACCCACCGCCAGCAGTAGTGCGGCCATCCAGTTCAGGCTCCAGCCCCTGCGCACGCTGAAGAAGGCGATCAGCAACAGCGGCCAGCACAGCCAGTAACCGGCGTCTTTCCAGTGCAGTTCGCGCTGTTCGTCACTGGCTGCCTGGAAGTGTTGCTCGGCGTGCAGTTCGATCCAGTCCAGATCGTCATCGTTGAGGGTCAGGCTGCCCAGCGGTGCATCCAGCGTTGAGGCAAGCTGCTTGAGGGCGTCCTGATCGAAACTGCCGAGTTGCGGACGACCGTTACTGTCGGTGCGTGGCTGGCCGCTGGCATCGCGGATGATCCCGACGTCGCTGCTGCCAGCGGCCAATATCAGCACTTGCAGCGCACTGTCCGCCAGTTGCTTGTCCAGCCCGGCCAGCGCCGAGGTGTCGGCGCCATCGGTGATCAGCAGCAGGGTGCCGGGGGTTTTCTCGGCGGCGAGCAGGCGCTTGGCCTGATCGATGACCGCGCTGACATTTTTCCCCGGTTTGTTGATCAAGTCGGTGCTCAGGGCCTGAATGAACGTATCGAGCAGCGCCGGGTCGTCGGTGGCGGGCAACACCAGGTGGGCACTTCCGGCGTAGGCAATCAGCGCATTGCGCGAACCGGCGCGGCGCTGGATCAAGTCGTGGAGCTTGTGCTTGACCGCTTCCAGGCGACTGGGTGGAACATCGCTGGCGTCCATGGAGGGCGAGAGGTCGACGGCGATGATCAGCGGCGCACGGTTTTCCAGAAAGTCCGGCCGATCCTGTTCCCAGGTCGGCCCGGCGGCGGCGATGGCGCCCAGTACCAGCAGCGCACACATCAGATGCACCGGACGCAGGCGTTGCCGGTCCTGCGGGGTGATCAGCAGATGGGGCAGCAGGTGCGCGGCGATGTTGCTGCGCAAGCGCCGTTGCAGGTCCTGGTTGCGCCGCCACAGCATCGGCAGCAATGCGCCGAACACCGCGAGCAACAGCCACAGGGGGCGCAGGAAATGGAAATCGCCGAGGTTGATGTCCATGTCAGGCCTCCTGCCGTTGACGGGCGAGCATCAGCCGTGGAAGCAACAGGGCGCCCAGGTGGTATAGCGCCAGCAGTGCGATGGCCGCGCCCAGCGGCCACCAGAACAGATCACGTTTTGGCTGATGGCTGAGGGTTTTCACCTGATGCGGGGTGAGTTTGTCGAGGGTGCTGTAGACCTGATCCAGGGCGTTGCGGTCTTCGGCGCGGAAGAAGCGTCCGCCCGTGGCCTGGGCAATGTCCTGCAAGCCTTGCAGGTTGACCTTGGCTTCACCCTCCGCATTCGGGTCGCCGATGCCAATGGTGTGAATCACCACGCCTTTGGCCGCAGCCATGGCGGCCGCGTGATCAGGGGTGATGGCGCTGCTGGTGTCGTTGCCGTCGGTGAGCAGGATCAGCACTTTTTCCTGCTCGTGGGCCTGGTCCAGCAGTTTCAGGCTCAGGCCGATGGCGTCGCCGATGGCGGTGTTGGGGCCGGCCATGCCGATGCCGGTGTCGTCCAGCAGCAGTGACAGGCTGGGGTGGTCCAGGGTCAACGGCGCCTGTGGATAGGCACCGGTGCCGAATACGATCAGTCCGATTCGATCGTCTTTACGTTTGTCGATGAACCCGTGCACCACTTCCTTGACCGCGGCCAGGCGATTGATTTTCTGGCCATTGGCGTCGGTGAAATCGGTGGTTTCCATCGACTGGGAAATGTCGATGGCCAACATCAGGTCGCGCACCGGCTGCTGGCGTTCGATGGGTTTTTCCACCAACACCGGCCGACTCGCCGCCACCAGCAGCAGCGTCCAGACCAGCAGGTTCAGGAGCAACTGCCAGCGGTTGCTGCGGGTGCCAGCCTGGCTCGGTGCCTGGCCGACAGCACGGCTCATCGCCCCGAAAAACGGTACTCGCACGGCACTTCGCGCCTCACGGTAATCGGGCAGGTAGCGATAGGCGAGCCACGGCAGCGGCAGCAGGATCAACAGCCAGGGGTAATCAAGCTGCCACATGATGTCGCTCCACCCAGGTTTTGCAGGCACTGAACAGCTGCAGGCGCTGTTCAGTGGGCATGGCCCGCAATGTTGCGTCGGGGGCGTAGGCCAGCAGCGAGAGTTGTTGGCTGAAGTCGGCGGGTAGGGGCTGTTTACTGTGCCGCTGCAAAAATGCCTGCCAGTCTTCGTTCCCCAACGCCGCAGGAGACCCCTGTGGGAGCGAGCTTGCTCGCGAAGAGGCCATTGCATTCAATATTGATGTCGACTGACAGGACGCCTTCGCGAGCAAGCCCGCTCCCACAGGGAATGTATTCCAGGTAAAGGATGGCATTGAGAGGGCCACACGCTTGAGCAACTCCGGAAGCTCGCGCAATGCACTCAGGTCATTGCTGCGCTGCTGCAGTTCCTCCAGGCGCATTAACGCCTCGCGCCGATAGCGATCGCGCCGCCATTGCCAGTAGCGCCGCGCACCAAGCACCACCAGTGTAACGATCAACAGCGCCAGCAACGCCCACCAACCCCAGGTTTGCGGTGCGTAACTGACCGGCGCCGGCAGTGCCATTTCCTTGAGTTGGTCGATGCTCGGGATGGCGGGGTTCATCGGCGCCCTCCGGTAAACTTGCCCAGCTCGGCTCGCAGTTGTTCGTGGGCTGGTGTAGCCGTGCTGAACATCATCAACGGCACCTGGCTGCGGCGCAGCAAGGTCGCGACGTCCTTGAGCCGCCCGCCGAGAAAGTCCCCGAGGGGTTGATGCACTTGTTGCCGATCCACCGCCAGCTCCACCTGTAATTGCCCCTGGGTGACCAGCACGCGGCCGTTTTTCGGCAGGTTCAGCGCCAGCGGGTCGTATACCTGCATGGCAATCACATCGTTGTGCGCAGCCAGTTGCCGCATCAGTTTTAAGGTGCGTTCGCCGGCTCCGGCGAAGTCGCTGACGATGCAGATCAGGTGATCGTGACCGGCCACGGCCAGGCAATGCTGCAGGACCTTGTCGAGCTGGTCTTCGCCTTCGGCGTCCGGGTTGGCGGCGTTGAGTGCCTGGTTTTGCTGGGCGATGCGGCTGCACAGCGCTTCGATCCGTTTGCGGCTGCGCAGCGGGGCGATGCTGTCGATGCGTTGATCGTTGAAGACCAGTCCACCGACGCGGTCGCCGGCGTTGAACACCATCCATGCCGCCAGGGCGCCGAGTTCGGCGGCGACGGCGGATTTGAAGCTGCGTTGCGAGCCAAAGAACATCGACATGCGCTGGTCTACGAGGATCAGGGCCGGGCGGTCACGCTCTTCGGTGAATGTCCGCACCACCGGTTTGCCGGTGCGCAGGGACGCGCGCCAGTCGAGGTGGCGCAAATCGTCCCCCGGCTGATAGCGGCGCAGTTCATCGAAGTTCAGGCCCCGGCCACGCAAACGCGAAGCGTGGTTACCGGCCAGGATGCTGCCCTGGGGCTGACGCGCCAGAAAACTCAGGTCACGGGCCTTGAACTCCAGGGCCATCAACTGTGCCAGAGAGACATACACCAGGCCGTCGGCGCTGTTCATGGACATCAGGCTGGAATCGCCACTTTATCGAGCAGGCGGTCGAGCACCTGATCGGCGCTCACGCCGTCGGCCACCGCGTCGTAGCTCAGTTGCAGACGATGGCGTAGCACCGGGTGCACCACGGCGCGGACGTTGTCCGGAGAAACGAAATCCTGGCCCTGCAACCAGGCGTCGGCCCGGGCACAGCGGTCCAGACCGATACCGCCACGAGGGCTGGCGCCGATGCTGATCCAGCGCCCGAGGTCGGCGTCGTAATCGGCCGGGTGGCGAGTGGCATTGATCAGGTCGATCAGGTAGCGGTCGATGGCCGGGGAGACGTGCACGGCGCTGACTTCACGGCGCGCGGCGAACACCACGTCCTGGGACAGGGAGAAGCCCTGCACGGCAGCGGTCTTGGCGCCCAGGGCCTGTTCTTCTTCGCGCAGCAGGCGCAGCACCTGACTTTCGTTTTCCGCGCTCGGGTAATCGAGCAGCACTTTCATCAGGAAGCGGTCCATCTGCGCTTCCGGCAGCGGATACGTGCCTTCCTGTTCGATCGGGTTCTGGGTGGCGACCACGATGAACAGGTCCGGCAGCGCATGGCTGTTGCCGGCCACGGTGATCTGGCGTTCTTCCATGGCTTCGAGCAACGCCGCCTGGACCTTGGCCGGCGCACGGTTGATTTCATCTGCGAGTATCAGGTTGCCGAACAGGGGGCCTGGCTGGAAGCGGATTTCGTTCTTGCCTTCGACCTGATGCAGCACCTCGGCGCCGGTGATGTCCGATGGCAGCAAGTCCGGGGTGAACTGGATGCGGCTCATCTTCGCGTCCAGGTGTCTGGCCAGTGATTTGACCGTGCGGGTCTTGGCCAGGCCGGGCAGGCTTTCGAGGAGCAGGTGCCCGTTGGCCAGCAAGCCGACGAGCATCTGTCGGATCACCTGGTCCTGGCCGAGCACCGCTTCGGCGATGCTGGCTTGCAGGGCATTGAGGTCGTTGAGTGCGCTCATGGGGTCTCCTAGAAAAACGCCAGGGTCATGTTGACGCTGAATCCATTGCCTTCAGGGCGGTTTTTGGTGTCGAACTCCGGCACCCAGCGCGCATTGAAGTTGGCCTGGGCGTCGGCGAATTTGCCGGTCCAGCCCACTGTCGGGCCCGCACCCACGGAACGTCCGCGGAAGCCGCTGTCGGCACCCGACCCCGAGTCATCGGTGATCTGCTGGATGTAACCGGCGGCGATACCGGCGTTCCAGCCGTTGCCAAAACCGTGGGTCCACAGCGCATCGAGGGTGTAGATATCGCCGTTGCGATAATCGGTGGCGTCGTTCTCGGTGTAGAACTCCAGGCCGCTCGACAGCGTGAATTCGCCGCCCTTGCCATCCAGATGCGTGAACGCCACGGTCGGCATGAAGGTGTAGTTGTTCTGCCCGGGGTTGGCCAGGCGGTCGTCGTTGTAGGCACCGGTGGGCACGTAGATCGGCAGCGAGAACGCGATGTGGTTGAGCTCGTCGAAGTGATAGCCGGCGGCAATCGGCGTCACCAGCATGTCGGCGAACTGGGTGCCTGAGTCGGAGGAGCCCAGCGTTCGGCCGCGGGGCCCGGTGATGTTGGCCGAGATGTCGGTGTACTGCACCGGAACGCCAACGGCCGATGCGTAGTTCCAGCGACCCTTGCCGGTGTCCCAGACATGGGTGAAGTTGGCCATGGTGTAGGACACCTTCATGTCCAGCCCGGTACTGGCGGCCCCCACCAAAGGCACCTGGGTGCTGCCCTTGAGGTCGCCGTCGTACCAGATGCTGGTCAGGGACATGACCCAGCCCGGCTCCGGCGGCACGATCCCGGCATTGGAGAACACTTGCTGGCCGGTAATCGGCCGTCCGACACCACCTTCAGCCGCCAGTACCAACGGGCTGCCGCTGACCATGCATAGCGCCAACAACAGGGGGCGCACTACAAAAGGCCTGATCATCACTGACTCCACTTATTGCTTTTGATTGACGGGGTTCAACAGCGGCATTTTCCATTCGCCGTTGCGGACTTCCGGTTTTGGCAAATACAGCCGCAATATCCCGTAGAAGGGGCCGTTCGGAGCCGGTAGCCAATTGCTTTGCAGGTCTTTGACCGGTGCCTTGTGCTGCACGTACAGCGTCAGGCCGCCATCGGCATCGAGCTTGAGGTCAGGCAGCATGCGCGAGTTGATCAGGTAGCGATTGAGCGGGTTGGCCACCAGCAGCTTGTTCTTGCCGTCGTACAGGGTCAGGGACCAGAACGCATCGGCCGGGGGCAGGGCGCCTTTGTCGAAATGCAGGGTGTAGTCATTTTTCGAGGCGTCGACCGGTTTACCATCCTTGTCGACGAAATAACCGATGTAGTTCGCCTCTTCGGCGGAGTTACCGAAGATCCCCATGTTGGCGCCGGCATAGCGGTACAGGTAGTTGCCCTTGAGGTGATCGCGGGTGCCGAAGAAATCACCGCTGCTGACCTCGTGGGTATCGACCTTGGTTTTCTTGAATTCGGCAAACCCGGCCTTGGCGTCGCTGATGCCGTCCTCCAGTGCTTTGCGCTGCTCGGTGCTGAGTGTGTTGACGTTGAAAGGCTTGCCGGCCTCAATGCCGATTTTCGCGAAGCGCGCCAGCAGCTCTTTTTCCACGTCCTGGGCCGGGGCGAACGCCAGCATGAAGTTCAGGTAGCGGAACAGGTCCGGGGTTTCGCTCATGGTCGGCGTGGGTTTTGGCCAGTCGATCTTCGGTGCGGCGGTTGGCGCCTTTTGTTTGTCGTAATGACTCAGGGTTTCGACCTTGTAACCCTTCTGGATCTGCTTGACCTTGGCCAGATCCTTCTCATCGAACAGTTGTGTGCGATACAGCGCATAGGCGATGTTGCTTTCACTGCGCAGCAGACGGTCGATGTTCAGCGGTTGCTGGCCCTGCCAGTTGGGTCCGGCGATCATGAAATGCCCGCCGTTGTTGCCGGTGCTGCGGGTGCCCAGGTAGGCAAAGTTCTGCGTATAGGCGTCGATCAGTTGCACCGAGTAATAACGATGTTCTTCGATGGGCGGCAGGGTCAGTACCAGCGGCTCGGCGCGTAAATCCATCCAGACAAAGGAGTAGGGCGTGTCGGCGTTCGGCGTGACAAACGCGGTGTCCTTGGCGGTGAAGGCCTTGGCGGTGTTGCCGATCTGGTTGAACGGTGCCTTGAAGTTCGGGCTCTTCTTGTCCACGGCCTGGGTGTAGAGCGTCTTGTACATCTCTACTACCGGGAATCCATACAAATAGGCTTCCTTGGCGATGGCCCGGGCTTCGTCGGGGGTGGCAGTGAAGTCGGCCCAGGTGCTGGTACTCAGCGCAATCAGGCTGAAGCCGGTTGCGCGAAGGGCAACGTTCATGGATTGGTCCTTATGGCCTGAGCTGCTCGTGCGGCAGTCGTGCGGTGAACACTTTGAGGGAGTCGTGGGCGCTCAATCCGGACGGAGTGGAGCGCAGGAAAGAAAGGCGTGTCAGCCGAGCATCTTTCGGCGGGCGGCAGGTTGGACGGAGTGTTGGGGTGTGCCCGGGTATAAAGGCAAGGCGTGTGCAGACTCGCCAAAAGAAAGGCGCGCATCTCCATATTTTTCGACATGATTCCCCCGATTCCCTGGTGGCTCATTGGATACTCGGCCTTGTTTTTGGCCGTTACTCCGTAATCCGTTTCTGAACGAGCCGTAGGACGCGTCAGATAGAGTTAAGCATCTAAACATGAGTTAGCCAGTCGAATGGGTTAATTCTTTCGTTTTGTGTGCAGGTTCTCGGTGTTTTTTGTGTACTAAGAAGTTAATACGAAACAAGGGGTTGCCGCTTTGAGGTGATAAGGAGGGGGAGGATGCAGGCTTGCGGGTGGGTGCGAATCCGGTGGGAGCGAGCAGGCTCGCTCCCACCGGGAGGTTCAGTTTTTCTTCGCCTGCTCCCAAACCCGCTCTTCCTGCTCGCGCAGTTCCGGTGTGAACTCGGCACCAAAATCTTCGGCTTCAAACACCTGGCGAATCTCGATCTCGGCCTCGGTGCCCGGCATCGGGTTGGGGCAGCGCTTGACCCATTCGATGGCTTCTTCTTTTGACTTCACTTTCCACAACCAGAAACCGGCGATCAGTTCCTTGGTTTCGATGAAGGGGCCGTCGATCACCGTGTGTTTGCCACCGGAAAACTTTACCCGTGCGCCTTTACTGCTCGGGTGCAGGCCTTCGCCCGCTAGCATGATACCGGCCTTGACCAGTTCTTCGTTGTAGTTGCCCATGGCCGTCAGCAGTTCCTGGCTGGGCATGACGCCGGCTTCGGAATCCTGGCTGGCCTTGATGATGATCATGAATCGCATGGTGTCGTCTCCGTTGCAGTTGAGTGGCTCGATTTATAGTCGAACGACGGTGGAGCAATTCGACAGAGTGTTAACAAAAGTTTTCGCCGATGACCTGTGCCTTTCGTCATGAGCCGAGGGAGGCGGCGGGCGAAGGCGTACTCTGTACTTTTGCCGGCTTGTTCGGTTAACACAGGGTTGTGGGTTGTATCCAGTTTTATGCCCTGTTACATGACAATTTATGTTTGGCCATAGGTCGTAGGACAATTTCATGGTTAACTTCGGCCTCGCCAAAATTCTCCACCACAACGTTCAGAAGGACTCCGTTCATGGCTCAAGTCACCCTTAAAGGCAATCCGGTTCAAGTCAACGGCCAACTGCCACAAGCCGGTTCCAAGGCGCCAGCCTTTTCCCTGGTTGCCGGCAATCTGTCCGACGTCACCCTGAAAGACTTTGCCGGCAAGCGCAAAGTGCTGAACATCTTCCCAAGCGTCGATACCCCGACCTGCGCCACTTCCGTGCGCCAGTTCAACGCCAAGGCCAGCGACGTGGCCAACACTGTCGTACTGTGCATCTCCGCTGACCTGCCGTTCGCCCAGGCCCGTTTCTGCGGCGCCGAAGGCCTGGAAAACGTACAGAACCTGTCGACCCTGCGCGGTGCCGAGTTCATCGAGAACTACGGCGTGGCCATCGCCGACGGCCCGCTCAAAGGCCTGACCGCCCGTGCCGTGGTGGTTCTGGACGAAAACGACAACGTGCTGCACAGCGAACTGGTTGGCGAAATCGCCGACGAGCCGAACTATGAAGCGGCACTTGCTGTTCTGAAATAAGCGTAGCTTTACACTTATTAACGGCCTGGCTCTGTCCAGGCCGTTTTCATTTGTGTTTCAGTGTCTTGGATAAATCTCCTGCTACGTAAGCCAAAGGTAAATTGCCGGTAAAGGCGCTTTGCTTAAGACACGCCAGTGCTTATCGTTCAGCCTCATGTAAAAAAGCCCACGCGCCCAATGGTTGATCACTCAATGCAATCCTCCGCTTCCCGTAGTCCTCGTCGCTGGCTGTTCGGCCTGCTTGTCTTGTTGGTCATCGCTGGCCTGTGCTGGAAATTCTGGCCCGGCAGCGCTGCACCCAAAGAGGCTGCGGGACAGAAAGCCGTCGCCGGGCATACCGGCAGGTCGGGCGGGATGCGCCCTGGATTCGGTGGCGCGTCCGGGCCGGTACCGGTGCGCGTGGCGCAAGCGGTCAAGGGTGATTTCCCGCTGTATTTCAAGGCGCTGGGCACAGTCACGGCGCTGAACACCATCAATGTGCGCAGCCGCGTCGGCGGTGAACTGGTCAAGATCTATTTCGAAGAAGGGCAGATGGTCAAGGCCGGCGACCTGCTGGCCGAAATCGACCCGCGCCCTTACCAGAATGCCTTGCTCCAGGCCGAAGGCACCTTGCTGCAGAATCAGGCGCAGCTGAAAAACGCCCAGGTCGACGTCGAGCGCTATCGCGGCCTGTACCGCGAAGACAGTATTGCCAAGCAGACCCTGGACACCGCCGAAGCGCTGGTCGGTCAGTTCCAGGGCACGGTCAAGACCAATCAGGCGGCGGTCAACGATGCCAAGCTCAACCTCGAATTCACCCGGATCCGCGCACCGATCACCGGTCGCGTTGGTCTGCGTCAACTGGACGTCGGCAACCTGGTCGCGGCCAACGACACCACCGCACTGGCGATCATCACCCAGACCCAGCCGATCAGCGTGGCCTTCACCCTCCCGGAAAACAGCCTGGACACCGTGCTGGCCCGTTATCGCAGCGGCGCCAAACTGTCGGCTGAAGCCTGGGATCGTGGCGATACCAAACTGCAGGCCACTGGCGTATTGCAGAGCCTGGACAACCAGATCGACGTCACCACCGGCACCCTGAAATTCAAGGCCCGTTTCGAGAACCGCGATCAGTCGCTGTTCCCCAACCAGTTCGTCAATGTACGCCTGCTGGCCGACACCCTCAAAGACGTAGTGCTGGCGCCTTCGGCCGCGATCCAGTTCGGCACCAACGGCACGTTCGCCTATGCCATGGACGGTGACAAGAAGGTCAAGATCCGTCAGTTGAAAGTCGGCGCCAGTGACGGCGTGAACACCGTGGTCACCGAAGGCCTGTCGGCGGGCGACCGGGTCGTATTGGAAGGCACCGACCGCCTGAAGGACGGCAGCGACGTGGAGGTGGTCAACGACAGCCAGGACGTGCCGACCACGCCAACCGAACACCTGCAAGGCAAGTCGGCGGTCAACGCGGCAACGCCCGCGACCACCGACAAGGCGAAAAAGGGCGGCGCATGAATCTCTCGCGGCTGTTCATCCTTCGCCCGGTAGCCACCACCCTGAGCATGCTGGCCATTATCCTGGCCGGCGTCATCGCCTATCGGCTGCTGCCGGTGTCGGCGCTGCCCCAGGTCGATTACCCGACCATTCGCGTTATGACCCTGTACCCCGGCGCCAGCCCGGATGTCATGACCAGCGCAGTGACCGCGCCACTTGAGCGTCAGTTCGGGCAGATGCCCGGCCTGACGCAAATGGCCTCCACCAGCTCCGGTGGCGCGTCGGTGCTGACCCTGCGTTTCAGCCTCGACATCAACATGGACGTGGCCGAGCAACAAGTGCAGGCGGCGATCAACGCCGCGACCAACCTGTTGCCCAAGGATCTGCCGGCGCCGCCGGTGTACAACAAGGTCAACCCGGCCGATACGCCGGTGCTGACCCTGGCCATCACCTCAAAGACCATGTTGCTGCCCAAGCTCAATGACCTGGTCGACACCCGCATGGCGCAAAAGATTGCCCAGATCAGCGGCGTCGGCATGGTCAGCATTGCCGGTGGCCAACGCCAGGCCGTGCGCATCAAGGTCAATCCGGAAGCCCTGGCCGCCAATGGTTTGAACCTGTCGGACGTGCGCACCCTGATAGGCGCCTCCAACGTCAACCAGCCCAAGGGCAACTTCGACGGCCCGACCCGGGTCTCGATGCTCGATGCAAACGATCAACTGACGTCGCCCAAGGACTACGCCAACCTGATCCTGGCCTACGCCAATGGCGCACCGTTGCGCCTCAAGGACGTGGCGGAAATCGTCGACGGCGCCGAGAACGAGCGCCTCGCTGCGTGGGCCAACGAGAACCAGGCCGTATTGCTGAACATCCAGCGTCAACCCGGTGCCAACGTGATCGAGGTAGTGGACCGGATCAAGGCCCTGCTGCCAAGCATCACCGACAACCTGCCGGCCGGCCTCGACGTGATGGTGCTGACCGACCGCACCCAGACCATTCGCGCCTCGGTCAAGGACGTGCAACACGAATTGCTGATCGCCATCGCCCTGGTGGTCATGGTCACCTTCCTGTTCCTGCGTCGCGCCAGCGCCACGATCATTCCGTCGGTGGCCGTGCCGCTGTCGCTGGTCGGTACGTTCGGCGTGATGTACCTGGCGGGCTTCTCGGTCAACAACCTGACCCTGATGGCCCTGACCATCGCCACCGGTTTCGTGGTGGACGATGCGATCGTCATGCTGGAGAACATTTCCCGATTCATCGAAGAGGGCGACAGCCCGCTGAACGCGGCGCTAAAGGGCGCCAAACAGATCGGTTTCACCCTGATCTCACTGACATTGTCGCTGATCGCCGTGCTGATCCCGCTGCTGTTCATGGCGGACGTGGTCGGGCGCTTGTTCCGAGAGTTCGCCATCACCCTGGCGGTGGCGATCCTGATTTCCCTGGTGGTTTCCCTGACCCTGACGCCGATGATGTGCGCGCGGTTGCTCAAACGTGAGCCCAAGGAAGCCGAGCAGGGCCGTTTCTACCGTGCCAGCGGCGCGTTCATCGACTGGATGATCGCCGCCTACGGACGCAAGTTGCAGTGGGTGCTCAAGCACCAGCCGCTGACCCTGATGGTGGCCATCGGCACTTTGGCGCTGACGGTATTCCTCTACATGGTGGTGCCCAAGGGCTTCTTCCCGGTGCAGGACACTGGCGTCATCCAGGGCATTTCCGAAGCACCGCAATCGATTTCCTTCGCCGCCATGAGCGAGCGCCAGCAGGAACTGGCCAAGGTGATCCTGGCCGACCCGGCGGTCGAGAGCCTCTCTTCCTACATTGGCGTTGATGGCGATAACTCGACCCTCAACAGCGGCCGGTTGCTGATCAACCTCAAATCGCATCGCGACCGCGACCTGAGCGCCACGCAAGTGATTGCCCGGCTGCAACCGGAGCTGGACAAACTGGTCGGTATCCGCCTGTTCATGCAGCCGGTGCAGGACCTGACCATCGAAGACCGGGTCAGCCGCACGCAGTACCAGTTCAGCATGTCGTCGCCGGACTCTGAGTTGCTGAGCCTGTGGAGCGGGCGCCTGGTCGAGGCCCTGGCCGACCGACCGGAATTGACCGACGTTGCCAGCGATTTGCAGGACAAGGGCTTACAGGTTTACCTGGTGATCGACCGCGATGCGGCTTCGCGGGTCGGGGTGTCGGTGTCGAACATCACCGATGCGCTGTACGACGCCTTTGGTCAGCGGCAGATTTCCACGATCTACACCCAGGCCAGTCAGTACCGCGTGGTGCTGCAATCGCAGTCCGGGGAGAAGATCGGCCCGCAGGCGCTGGAGCAGATTCACGTCAAGACCACCGATGGCGGGCAGGTGCGCCTGTCCAGCCTGGCGCGCATCGAAGAGCGCCAGGCGCAACTGGCGATCACCCACATCGGCCAGTTCCCGGCGGTGATGATGTCTTTCAACCTGGCGCCCGGCGTGGCGCTGGGGCATGCGGTCGAGATCATCGAGCAGGTGCAGAAGGACATCGGCATGCCGATTGGCGTGCAGACCCAGTTCCAGGGCGCGGCCGAGGCGTTCCAGGCTTCGTTGTCGAGCACCTTGCTGCTGATTCTGGCGGCGGTGGTGACCATGTACATCGTGCTGGGCGTGCTCTACGAGAGCTACATCCACCCGATTACCATTCTATCGACCCTGCCGTCGGCGGCGGTGGGCGCCTTGCTGGCGTTGATCCTGAGCGGCAACGACCTGGGCATGATCGCGATCATCGGCATCATTCTGCTGATCGGCATCGTGAAGAAGAACGCGATCATGATGATCGACTTCGCCCTCGACGCCGAGCGCAACCAGGGCATGGACCCGCAAACGGCGATCTATCAGGCGGCTTTGCTGCGTTTCCGGCCGATCCTGATGACCACCCTGGCCGCGCTGTTCGGTGCCGTACCGTTGATGCTGGCCACCGGTTCCGGCGCGGAACTGCGCCAGCCGCTGGGTCTGGTGATGGTCGGCGGCCTGTTGCTGAGTCAGATTCTGACCTTGTTCACCACGCCTGTGATCTACCTGTACTTCGATCGTCTCGGTCGTCGTTTTGGCAAGGCCGACGCTCAGGAGACGACGGTATGACGCCCCGCAGAACCTGTGGGAGCGGGCTTGCTCGCGAAGGCGTCCGGTCAGTCGACAGGAATGTTGAATGCAAGGCCCTCTTCGCGAGCAAGCCCGCTCCCACAGGGGGGCAGCAGGGCTCGTGGGTTGGTGCGGGGGGCAATCATCGATGAACCTTTCGGGACCTTTCATCAAGCGCCCGGTCGCGACCATGTTGCTGAGCCTGGCGATCATGCTGCTGGGCGGTGTGAGCTTCGGTTTGCTGCCCGTGTCGCCGCTGCCGCAAATGGACTTTCCGGTGATCGTGGTCCAGGCCAGCCTGCCCGGGGCCAGCCCCGAGGTGATGGCATCGACCGTGGCCACGCCTCTGGAGCGCTCCTTCGGCAGCATTGCCGGGGTCAACACCATGAGCAGCCGCTCCAGCCAGGGTTCGACCCGGGTGATCCTGCAATTCGACCTGGACCGCGACATCAATGGCGCGGCGCGGGAAGTGCAGGCGGCGATCAACGCCTCGCGCACACTGCTGCCGAGCGGGATGCGCAGCATGCCGACCTACAAGAAGGTCAACCCGTCCCAGGCGCCGATCATGGTGCTGTCGCTGACGTCGGATGTGCTGGAAAAAGGTCAGCTCTATGACCTGGCCTCGACGATCCTGTCCCAGAGCCTGTCCCAGGTGCAGGGCGTCGGCGAGGTGCAGATCGGTGGCAGCTCGCTGCCGGCGGTACGTATCGAACTCGAACCGCAGTCGTTGAACCAGTACGGCGTGGCGCTGGACGATGTGCGCAACACCATCGCCAACGCCAACGTGCGCCGGCCCAAGGGCTCGGTGGAAGACGATCAACGGCTGTGGCAGGTCCAGGCCAACGACCAGCTGGAAAAAGCCAAGGACTACGAATCGCTGATCATCCACTACAACGGCGGCGCGGCCCTGCGCCTGAAGGATGTGGCCAAGGTCAGCGATGGCGTCGAGGACCGCTACAACAGCGGTTTCTTCAACGATGACGCGGCGGTGCTGCTGGTGATCAACCGGCAGGCCGGCGCCAACATCATCGAGACGGTCAACGAGATCAAGGCGCAGTTGCCGGCTTTGCAGGCGGTGCTGCCGGCCAGCGTCAAGCTGAACCTGGCCATGGACCGCTCGCCGGTGATCAAGGCCACGCTGCACGAGGCGGAAATGACCCTGCTGATCGCCGTGGCGCTGGTGATCCTGGTGGTGTTCCTGTTCCTCGGCAACTTCCGCGCTTCGCTGATCCCGACCCTGGCGGTGCCGGTGTCGCTGGTCGGCACCTTTGCCGTGATGTACCTCTACGGCTTTTCGTTGAACAACCTGTCGCTGATGGCGTTGATCCTGGCCACAGGGCTGGTGGTGGACGATGCCATCGTGGTGCTGGAGAACATTTCCCGGCACATCGACGAAGGCGTGCGGCCGATGCGCGCGGCGTACCTGGGTGCCCAGGAAGTCGGCTTTACCTTGCTGTCGATGAACGTGTCGCTGGTGGCGGTTTTCCTGTCGATCCTGTTCATGGGCGGGATCATTGAAAGCCTGTTCCGCGAATTCTCCATCACTCTGGCGGCGGCCATCGTGGTCTCGCTGGTGGTGTCGTTGACCCTGACCCCGATGCTCTGCGCCCGCTGGCTCAAGCCGCACACGCCGGGGCAGGAGAACCGCCTGCAACGCTGGAGTCGGCGGGCCAACGACTGGATGGTCGGCAAATACGCCACCAGCCTCGACTGGGTGCTGCGCCACAAGCGCCTGACCTTGCTCAGTCTGTTTGTGACAATCGGCGTGAACATTGCGCTGTATGTAGTTGTTCCTAAAACATTTATGCCGCAACAGGATACCGGCCAGCTGATCGGTTTCGTGCGCGGCGACGACGGCCTGTCGTTCAGTGTGATGCAGCCGAAGATGGAGATTTTCCGCCGGGCGGTGTTGAAGGATGAGGCAGTAGAAAGCGTCGCCGGGTTCATTGGCGGCAACAACGGCACCAACAACGCCTTCATGCTGGTGCGCCTCAAACCGATCAAGGAGCGCAGCATTTCCGCGCAGAAGGTCATCGAACGCCTGCGCAAGGAAATGCCCAAGGTCCCCGGGGCACAACTGATGCTCATGGCAGACCAGGACCTGCAATTCGGTGGCGGTCGCGAGCAGACCACCTCGCAGTACTCGTACATCCTGCAGAGCGGGGACCTGGGGGCATTGCGCGAGTGGTATCCGAAAGTCGTCACCGCGCTCAAGGCCTTGCCGGAGCTGACGGCGATCGATGCGCGCGAAGGCCGCGGCGCCCGGCAAGTGACCCTGATCGTCGACCGTGACCAGGCCAAGCGCCTGGGGGTCGACATGGACATGGTCACGGCGGTGCTGAATAACGCCTACAGCCAGCGGCAGATATCGACCATCTACGACAGCCTCAACCAGTATCAGGTGGTGATGGAGGTCAATCCGAAATACGCCCAGGACCCGATCACCCTCAAGCAGGTCCAGGTGATCACCGCTGACGGCGCGCGGATCCCGCTGTCGACCATCGCCCATTACGAAAACAGCCTGGAAAACGACCGGGTCAGCCACGAAGGCCAGTTCGCCTCGGAGAGCATTGCCTTCGACATGGCCGAAGGCGTGACCGTGGAGCAGGGCGGTGCCGCCATCGAGCGGGCGATTGCCAAGGTCGGCCTGCCCGAAGACGTGATCGCTAAAATGGCCGGCACAGCCGACGCTTTCGCGGCGACTCAAAAAAGTCAGCCGTGGATGATTTTGGGGGCGCTGGTGGCGGTGTATCTGGTCTTGGGTGTGTTGTATGAAAGCTACATACACCCGCTGACGATTCTCTCGACCCTGCCGTCGGCCGGGGTCGGTGCCTTGCTGTCGATCTACGCGCTGGGCGGCGAGTTCAGCCTTATTTCGTTGCTGGGGCTGTTTCTGCTGATCGGCGTGGTGAAGAAAAACGCGATCCTGATGATCGACCTGGCGTTGCAACTGGAACGAAGCCAGGGCATGGCCCCGCTGGAGTCGATCCGCAGCGCCTGCCTGCAACGTTTGCGGCCAATCCTGATGACCACCCTGGCGGCGATCCTCGGTGCCTTGCCTTTGCTGATGAGCCGCGCCGAAGGGGCGGAAATGCGCCAGCCCCTGGGCCTGACCATCATCGGCGGGCTGATCTTCAGCCAGGTGCTGACGCTTTACACCACCCCGGTGGTTTACCTCTATCTCGACAGACTGCGCCATCGCTTCAATAAATGGCGCGGGGTGCGTACCGATGCTGCTCTGGAAACTCCGCTATGACTGACCGTTCGCTTTTCAACCTGGCTGCACCGCTGCTCACGGCCCGAGGCTCGCGCCTGTTGAGCCTGTCACTGTGCGTGGCGATGCTCAGTGCCTGCGCCGTCGGCCCGGATTACCAGCGCCCGCAAACAGCGGAGCCTGCGCAGTACAAGGCCGCAGAGGGCTGGCGGCAGGCCAACCCCAGCGATGCCCTGGCGCGCGGCGCGTGGTGGGAGTTGTATGGCGACCGGCAGCTCAACGAGCTGATCGAAAAACTCAACAGCGCCAACCAGACCGTCGCCCAGTCCGAGGCGCAGTACCGCCAGGCCCAGGCCTTGGTGCGTAGCGCACGGGGGGCGTTTTTCCCGACGGTGGACCTGAACGTCAGCAAGAACCGTTCTAGCCAGGGCACCGGTAGCAGCAGCTCCAGCCTGAGCAGTTCGTCCAGCGGTATTCGCGACACGTACTCGGCCCAGGCGGGCGTCAGTTGGGAAGCGGATGTGTGGGGCAAGCTGCGCCGAGGCCTCGAAGCCGACACTGCGAATGCCCAGGCAAGCTTTGCCGACCTGGCGGCCATGCGCCTGAGTCAACAGTCGGAGCTGGTGCAGAATTACCTGCAACTGCGGGTGATCGATGGCCAGAAACGCTTGCTCCAGGACACGGTCGAGGCTTATCGGCGTTCGTTGAAGATGACCGAGAACCAGTACCGCGCCGGTGTTTCGGGCAAGGACGCGGTGGCCCAGGCCCAGACACAGCTCAAAGGCACCGAAGCCGATATGATCGACCTGATCTGGCAGCGCGCCCAGTTCGAGAACGCCATTGCCGTGCTGATCGGCCTGCCGCCAGCGCAATTCAGCCTGGCGGAAAGCCAGGACATCCCGCAGTTGCCGCAAGTACCGCTGGCACTGCCTTCGCAGCTGCTGGAACGTCGCCCGGACATCGCGTCGGCCGAGCGCTCGGTGATGGCCGCCAACGCCAACATCGGCGTGGCCAAGGCCGCCTATTACCCCGACCTGACCCTGAGCATGAACGGCGGTTACAGCAGCAGCACTTATTCCAACTGGATCAGCCTGCCGAACCGCTTCTGGTCGGTCGGACCGCAATTGGCCATGACCCTGTTCGACGGCGGCCAGCGCTCGGCGGAAGTCGACCGCAGTGAAGCGGCCTATGACGAAACGGTGGCCAAGTACCGCCAGACCGTGCTGGACGGCTTTCGCGAAGTGGAAAACTTCCTGGTGCAGCTCAAGGTGCTGCAGGACGAAGCTGTCGTGCGCCAACAGGCACTGGATGCGGCCCGGGAATCGTTGCGCCTGACCCAGAACCAGTACAAGGCCGGCTTGATCGCGTATATCGATGTGGTGGTGACCCAGGCGGCGGCGCTGAACAATGAGCGCAGCAACCTCGATCTGCTGCAAAGCCGCTTGTTAGCCAGCGTGCAGTTGATTGCAGCGTTGGGAGGTGGCTGGGACGGGCAGCTTGAGGTGAGCGAAAACCGATAGCGTAATCCCTGTGGGAGCGAGCTTGCTCGCGATGGCTGCGTCACATTCAGCATGGACGTTGCCTGACCCACCGCTATCGCGAGCAAGCTCGCTCCCACAGGTTTTGTCAGGTGCCGGCAGCTTGAAACAAGTTAATGTAAAACCTTAAAACAAGCGTTTCATCGGACTGATGGCCCTTTGCTCATTTTGTGAGTGCGTTCTCATTTGGAATCAGTACAATCGCCGCATTTTCCCCCTGCGAGAATCAATACCAATAAGGGGGGCATTCGCGAGAAGTCTCCATGCTCATCGGCAGCTATTCCCCCACCCTGGTCATCATTTCGCTCTGTGTAGCGATTCTCGCCTCATACACCGCACTCGACCTGACCGGACGCATTGCCACCGCCAAAGGTCGCGCCGTGCATTTGTGGACCGCTGGCGGAGCCGTTGCCATGGGCATCGGCATCTGGTCGATGCACTTTATCGGCATGCTCGCGTTCAAGTTGCCGATCGACCTTGGGTACGACGGCGCCATCACTCTGTTGTCGCTGCTGATCGGCGTGCTCTCCAGCGGTTTCGCGCTGTGGCTGGTCAGCCAGCCGCAATTGCCGGCCTGGCAGCTGGCCTTTGGCGCATTGGTCATGGGGGCCGGCATCAGCGCGATGCACTACACCGGCATGGCCGCCATGCGCATGCAGCCGGGCATCGACTACGACCCGACGTTGTTCGGCGTCTCGCTGCTGATCGCGGTCGGTGCTTCGGGCGCGGCATTGTGGATCGCTTTCCATCTGCGCCAGCACACGCCTCACGTCCGTCTGATCCGTGGCGGTGCCGCCGTGGTCATGGGTATCGCCATCGTCGGCATGCACTACACCGGGATGGCCGCCGCACGCTTTGCCGACGGCAGTTTTTGTGGCGCGGCGGTCAATGGATTGAGCGGTAACGGCCTGGACAACCTGGTGCTGATCACCACGTTGGCGGTGCTGAGCATTGCCTTGCTGACCTCGATCCTCGATGCACGCCTGGAGGCGCGCACCGCGAGCCTGGCCCGATCGCTGACCGAGGCCAACCGTGAGCTGACCCAACTGGCCCTGCACGACACCCTCACCGGGTTGCCGAACCGGACGCTGCTCGCCGATCGAATCGATCAGGCCATGTCCCGGGTCCAGGAGGACGGGGGGTGCTTTGCCCTGATGTTCATCGACCTGGACGGCTTCAAACCGGTCAACGATGCCTTCGGCCACCACATGGGCGATCTGCTGTTGCGCGAAGTGGCCGTGCGCCTGCGCGAAGAATTGCGCAGCCAGGACACCCTGGCGCGGATCGGCGGCGATGAGTTCGTGTTGCTGGTGCAATTGAGCGAACAGAACGACGCCTTGAACCTGGCAGCCCGTCAGGTCGGGCTGATCGCGCGCGCGTTCCGGGTTGCCGAACATGATTTGCACATTTCCGCCAGCGTCGGCATCGCGCTTTACCCGGGTAACGGCCAGTCCGCCCATGAATTGCTGATGAATGCCGACGCGGCGATGTATCACGCCAAAGGCGCGGGTAAAAACGGCTACAGCTTTTTCGATGCCTCGATGAACAGCAACGCTCGCAAACAGCTGCAATTGTTGCAGGACCTGCGCAATGCCGTGGAGCAGCAGGAATTCAGCCTGCATTACCAGCCCAAGTTCGACGCCGCCAATGGCCGGCCAGTGGGCGCCGAGGCCTTGTTGCGCTGGGAGCACCCGACGCAAGGGATGCTGCTGCCGGACAAATTCATTGAAATGGCGGAAAAAACCGGGCTGATCATTCCGATCGGCGAGTGGGTGCTCAACGAAGCGTGCCGCCAGATGCGCGAGTGGTACGTGCTGGGCTACACCGACTGGCGCATCGCGGTGAACCTGTCGGCCATTCAGTTTTGCCATGCCGGGCTGGTCCAGAGCGTCGCCAAGGCGCTGGCGACGCACCATCTGCCGGCCAACAGCCTGACCCTGGAAATCACCGAAACCACCGCCATGAGCGATGCCGACGCGAGCATGACGGTGCTGCAAGAGCTGTCGGAAATGGGCGTTGACCTGTCCATCGATGACTTTGGTACCGGCTATTCGAGCTTGATGTACCTCAAGCGCCTGCCAGCCAACGAACTGAAGATCGATCGTGGTTTCGTCCGGGACCTGGAGCACGACAGCGACGACGCTGCCATCGTTTCGGCCATCGTCGCCCTCGGCCAGGCGCTGGGGTTGCGCATCGTCGCCGAAGGCGTGGAAACCGGCGTGCAGCAGGACTTCCTGACTCAACTCGGCTGTGATTCGTTGCAGGGTTACCTGCTGGGGCATCCGCTGCCCGCCGCAGGATTCATGGTGGAAATCCATCGCGGGGAGCAATTGGTCGAGCAATTGAAAGTCAGTGCCGAGCGCGAGATGTCGATGACATGACAACCGACATGACAACCGACATGACAACCGACATGACAGCTGATGTGAAGCAATGCAAAAACCGCCAATGGCAGTTATTCTTGCCCCCGACCGCTTAAGCTTTGATTGGGGGGAAAGCTCGCATGGACAAAGTCATCGTCATCACCGGCGGTAGCCGCGGCATTGGTGCCGCCACCGCGCTGTTGGCCGCCGCGCAGGGCTATCGGATCTGCATCAATTATCAGGCGGACGAACAGGCCGCACTCGGCGTGCTGGAGCAAGTCCGCGCCCTCGGTGCGCAAGCCATTGCGGTACGGGCCGACGTCAGTATCGAAGACGAAGTCATCGCCCTGTTCAATCGGGTAGACAGTGAGCTGGGCCGGGTCACCGCGCTGGTGAACAACGCCGGCACCGTCGGGCAGAAGTCCCGGGTCGACGAAATGTCCGAGTTCCGCATTCTGAAAATCATGAAAACCAACGTCCTGGCGCCGATCCTCTGCGCCAAGCACGCGATCCTGCGCATGTCGCCCAGGCACGGCGGGCAGGGCGGGAGCATCGTCAACGTCTCGTCGGTCGCCTCGCGCTTGGGATCGCCCAACGAGTACGTGGATTACGCCGCATCCAAGGGCGCGCTGGACACCTTCACCATCGGCCTGTCCAAGGAAGTGGCGGGTGAGGGGATTCGGGTCAACGCCGTGCGTCCGGGGTACATCTATACCGATTTCCATGCCTTGAGCGGTGACCCGGATCGGGTCAGCAAGCTGGAGTCGGCGATCCCGATGGCCCGTGGCGGGCGCCCGGATGAAGTGGCGGAGGCGATTGTCTGGTTGCTGTCGGACAAGGCTTCTTATGCGACCGGGACATTTGTTGACCTTGGTGGTGGGCGTTAACTCCTGAAACCGGCGTTGTTTGCGCTGGCCTCATCGCGAGCAAGCTCGCTCCCACAGTGGATCTCCAGTGTTCACAGATATTGTGTACACCGATAAACCCTTGTGGGAGCGGGCTTGCTCGCGAAGGCGATAGTGCAGGCAACATCCAACCATCAGAACGACCGCACAATCCGCCCCAACGTCTCCATCGCCTTCTCCGATTCCTCGGTCCACGGGCTGCCGTAGTTCAGCCGAATACAATTCCTGAAGCGCTGCGCCGGCGAAAAGATCGGCCCCGGTGCAATGCTGATGCCTTGGGCCAATGCCATCTGGAACAACTTCAACGAATCCATCTGCTCCGGCAATTCAAGCCACAAGAAGTACCCGCCCGCCGGTTGGCTGACCCGCGTCTGCGCCGGGAAATAGCGGGCGATGGCGGCGAGCATGGCGCTTTGCTGGTCTTCCAGGGCATGGCGCAATTTACGCAGGTGCCGGTCGTAGCCGCCGTGTTGCAGGTAATCGGCGATGGCGGCCTGGGCCGGCATCGAGGCGCACAGCGAGGTCATGAGTTTAAGCCGTTCGATTTTCTGCGCATAACGCCCGGCGGCGACCCAGCCGATGCGGTAGCCGGGGGCCAGGCTCTTGGCGAACGAGCCACAGTGCATCACCAGACCTTCGGTATCAAAGGCCTTCGCCGGTTTCGGTGCTTGCTGGCCGTAATACAGTTCGGCGTAGACATCGTCTTCGATCAACGGCACCTGGTGGCGCCGCAACAGTTCCACAAGCTGCTGTTTCCTGGCCTCGGGCACGGTCGCGCCCATGGGGTTCTGGAAACTGGTCATGCACCAGCAGGCCTTGATCGGATGGCGCTCCAGGGTTTGCTCGAGCACGCCGAGGTCGATGCCATCGCGTGGGTGTACGGGAATTTCCACCGCCTTTAGTTTCAGGCGTTCGAGCACTTGCAGGCAGGCGTAGAACGCTGGGGCCTCGATGGCCACCAGATCGCCAGGTTGGGTCACCGCTTGCAGGCACAGGTTGAGGGCTTCGAGGGCGCCGTTGGTGATCAGCAACTCTTCCATGGGCAACATCAGCCCGCCGACCATGTAGCGCAGGGCGATTTGCCGGCGCAGCTGCGGGTTGCCCGGCGACATGTCGGTGACCACCATGCGCGGGTCCATCTCGCGGCTGGCGCTGGCCAGGGAACGGGACAGGCGTTGCAGGGGAAACAGCGTCGGGCTGGGGAACGCCGAGCCGAAGGGCACGGTGTTCGGGTCCTTGATCGAGTCGAGCACCGAGAACACCAGTTCGCTGACGTCGACTGCCGTCGACTCGTTGACCTCATTGCTGATCACCGGCTCGGAAAACGGCCGTGGCGCATGGGCGTTGACGAAGTAGCCGGAGCGCGGGCGGGCGCGGATCAGGCCGCGACGTTCCAGCAGGTAATAGGCCTGGAACACCGTGGACGGGCTAACCCCGTAGGTCTGGCTGGCGTAACGCACTGACGGTACCCGCTGGCCGGGACCCAGGACGCCGTTGCGGATCAGTTCTGCGATGTCGTCGGCGAATTTTTCGTAGCGTTTCATCAAAAGCCCGGTTGGGTGTCATTTGGACAAAGGGACGGTCGTACCGCGAAGATCGCAGCCTTCGCCAGCTCCTGCAATGGATCGGCCTGCGTGCGTAGGAGCTGCCGAAGGCTGCGATCTTTAAAGCTCTGCATCTTAAAGGCTCAGCGATTCATCGGCGCAACAAACCGGCTCTTCGCCACGCTGTAGACGCCGGGCTCATCGCTGTCGACCACCTTGAAGCCGATGCTCTGCGAACTGCTGGCCGGACGCTCCGTGAGCATCGCCACCGACACCGGCACATCGACAATCTCCCCCGGCGCCAGGGTGAATTCGGTCCTGCCCTGCAACTGGAAATCATCGGCATCCACCAGGCTCAATTGATAGTCCTGACGCTGCTGGGTCTTGTTGATCACCTTCAGACTGTAGATGTTTTCGATCTGCCCCTGGCTGTTCTCGCGGAACAGGCCCCGGTCCTTGCTGACGTCGAGGGACACCATCGGCCGTTGCACCAATGCCATCACCAGGGCGGCAATCATCACCAGCAGCACGGCGGTGTAGCCGATCAGGCGCGGACGCAGCAGGTGTGTCTTGCCACCCTGCAATTGATGCTCGGACGTGTAGCTGATCAATCCTGGGGCGTAGCCCATTTTGTCCATGATCGAGTCGCAGGCGTCGATGCACGCGGCGCAACCGATGCATTCCATCTGCAAGCCATCGCGAATGTCGATGCCGGTCGGGCAGACCTGTACGCACAGCCGGCAATCGATGCAATCGCCCAGACCGACCTCGGCGGGTTTCACCTCGCGTTTGCGCGGGCCACGGTTTTCGCCCCGGGCCACGTCGTAGGAAATGGTCAGGGTGTCCTTGTCGAACATCACGCTCTGGAACCGCGCGTAGGGGCACATGTGCATGCACACCGCTTCACGCAGCCAACCGGCGTTGATGTAGGTGGCGCCGGTAAAAAACAGCACCCAGAACAGGCTGACGCCACTCATCTGGAAGCTCAGCAGCTCTTCGGCCAACGGCCGGATCGGCGTGAAATAGCCGACGAAGGTCAGGCCGGTCAGCAGGCTGATGGCCAGCCACAAGGTGTGCTTGGCCGAGCGACGCATCAGTTTGTTCAGCCCCCACGGCGCGGCTTGCAACTTGATCCGCTGGTTGCGTTCGCCTTCGGTGATCTTCTCGCACCACATGAAGATCCAGGTCCACGAGCTTTGCGGGCAGGTGTAGCCACACCAGACCCGGCCCGCGAACACGGTAATCGCAAACAGGCCGAACGCGGCAATGATCAACAGCGCCGAGAGCAGGATGAAATCCTGCGGCCAGAAGGTCGCGCCGAAGATATGGAACTTGCTTTCGGAAAGGTCCCAGAGCACTGCCTGGCGGCCGCCCCAGTTCAGCCACACGGTGCCGAAAAACAGCAAGAACAGAAAACCGGCGCCGCTGATGCGCAGGTTGCGGAACAGCCCGGTGAAGCTGCGGGTGTGGATCAGATTGTCGCTGGATTTGGCCTTCATCTTCAGACGCGAAGGCTCGAATGTTTCTACGGTTCGGACGGGGATTCTTTCGCTCATGGTCTTTCGCTCATCAGCCTCCATCAGGCATGAGCACTATGAGCGGCGAACTGTTTGCATAACAGACTCAGGTATTGCGTTAAAAAGCAGATCAGATGGTCGTGTTTGCACGGCCTGCGACAACTTGAAGCAGCCGTCACTGCCGGGCTCAGGGGCCCTTGCAAAACAGCAGCGGCAGGTGCGGATCAAACCCGATCAAATCACCGAACCACTGTCGGTGGCTTTCAAGTGCCTGCGTCCATCCACCGCGCCTGCGACGGTCAAGGCGTCAGCCTCGGCTTCAGTGATGTAGATGCGCTCGCCTTCGATGTCCACTGCCGACATGGCCTTGGCACCGTCGGTGACGATGGTCACGTCGGGACACAGACGAATGAGTTCGCCATTTTCAGTGGTGAAAAAGCAGGTCTGGTTCTCGATGCGCACAGTCATGACGGGATCCTTTTTTCAGTGGAGTCTATAGTTTCAGGCCGCAACCACCGGTCATCGTTCTGTGCAACCGATTAGTGGTCGCTGCGGTCCACCCTCCATGGCCTCTCTCAAGGACAACCCCATGAACGCCTGGTGGCACGAAGTCTGGGTGACCCTGCAAGGCGAGTTCGCCGACATCGGCGATGCCTCGCAGCTGACGCGAGTGACCGTGCGCCTGTTGATGGCTGCGGTGCTGGGCGGGATTCTCGGGTTCGAGCGTGAACACCAGGGCAAGGCCGCTGGCGTGCGTACCCACATGCTGGTAGCGATGGGGGCGGCGCTATTCGTGTTGGTGCCGCAGATGTCCGGTTCGCAGGCCGATGCCATGAGCCGGGTAGTGCAGGGCGTGATTGCCGGGATCGGCTTCCTGGGGGCTGGCACCATCCTGAAAAACCACGACGGCGATGAGAGCCACGTCAAAGGCCTGACCACCGCCGCCGGCCTGTGGATGACCGCCGCCATCGGTGTCGCGGCCGGACTGGGCCGGGAGGCGACGGCGGTGCTCAGTACGCTGCTGGCGCTGGGGGTTTTCAGTGTGATGCCGGGGATTGTGAAGCTGATCGATAAGGATCACCCATGAGATCGTTCCCCCGGCCAGCATGGGGGAACGATCAACTGTCGTCATTCAGGGTTCACAATCACCGGTGGCATCGTCGTTGGCGGTTCTTCCCTTGGCGGCGGGTTCTTTTCGGGCGGATCCTGTTCGGGTACCGGCTGCGGATCGCTCGGCGGTATCACCGGGTTGTCGATGTTGGGGTCGGGGGTTTCAGCCGGGAAAGGATTGTTCATTGTTTAGCCTGCGGTGGCACATGGCGTGAGTCGTGCTTAAGTAGGTGGACTGGTTGGTTGACCGCAGCGCGTAGGACTTGATTCCGGAAATTGTCGATGAAACTTTCCCGGCGGCTGTCGCTCGGAACCTAAGTGACTTCATCCCGGGGCGGATTGCCCGGCGGGGTGGCGACCAGACACAAGCGCGTCCATGGGGCGTAAGGAGAGAGGCTCGATGACGGCTGAAAAACCGACTGAGTTGAGCTACAACCCGCACATGCCGCTGTCGCAGGCGTTGTTGCTGCCGCGTATCGTCATTGAAAACATCATGCCGACCCTTGAAGGCGGGCAGTTCGCGGTCAAGTCCGTGGTGGGGCAGGACGTGGTGGTGACGGCCAAGGTCTTCGCCGACGGGCATGACAAGCTGGCGGTTCGCGTGCGCTGGCGGGCCGAAGATGGGGACGCCTGGCAAAGCGCGGCCATGAAGGACCTGGGCAATAACGGCTGGCAAGGGCAGTTCCGGGTCAACAGCCAGGGCCGTTATCTGTTCTGTATCGAAGCCTGGATCGATCAATTCGCCAGTTTTTGTTATGAGCTGGAAAAGAAGCATGCGGCGGCGGTGCCCGTCAGCCTGGAACTGCAGGAAGGGCGGATTCATGTCCAGCAGGCCGCCGAACGCAGCGAAGGGCTACTCAGCGAGCAACTGGCGGCCTTGCACCATGAACTGTCAGGGCTGCTTGAAACCGAGCAGATTGCACTGTTTTTGCGCCCGCGTAGCGCCGACCTCATGGCTCGCGTCGATCATCGCGCCTACTTGAGCCTGAGCCCGGAGTACCCGCTGGATGTAGAGCGAGAACTGGCGCAGTTTGCCAGTTGGTACGAGTTGTTCCCGCGCTCGATCACCGACAGCCCGGAGCGCCATGGCACCTTCAATGACGTGCATTCGCGGTTGGCGATGATTCAGGACATGGGTTTCGATGTGCTGTATTTCCCGCCGATCCATCCGATCGGGCGTAGTTACCGCAAGGGTCCGAACAACTCCCTGACGGCGGGCCCCGATGATCCGGGCAGCCCTTATGCGATTGGCAGCGAGGAGGGCGGGCACGAAGCGATTCACGCGCAATTGGGTACCCGCGAAGACTTCCGCCGACTGGTGGCGGCCGCCGCGGCCCATGGCCTGGAAATCGCCCTGGATTTTGCCATCCAGTGCTCCCAGGACCATCCGTGGCTCAAGCAACACCCGGGCTGGTTCAACTGGCGGCCGGACGGCACGATCAAGTACGCGGAAAATCCGCCGAAGAAATACCAGGACATCGTCAATGTCGACTTCTATGCCCCGGAGGCGATTCCGAGCTTGTGGGTGGAGCTGCGGGATATCGTGGTGGGCTGGGTCGAGGAGGGCGTGAAGATCTTCCGCGTCGATAACCCGCACACCAAGCCGTTGCCGTTCTGGCAGTGGCTGATCGCCGATGTACGGGCGCTGTACCCCGAGGTGATCTTCCTCGCCGAAGCCTTTACCACGCCGGCCATGATGGCGCGCCTGGGCAAGGTCGGTTACTCCCAGAGCTACACCTATTTCACCTGGCGCAACACCAAGACTGAACTGGCGACCTATTTCACCGAACTCAACGAATCGCCGTGGCGCGAATGCTACCGGCCGAATTTTTTCGTCAATACGCCGGACATCAACCCGGCGTTCCTCCACGAATCCGGGCGCCCCGGGTTTCTCATCCGCGCCGTGCTGGCGACCATGGGCTCGGGCCTGTGGGGCATGTACTCGGGTTTCGAGTTGTGCGAGTCGGCACCGGTGCCAGGCAAGGAGGAGTACCTCGATTCCGAGAAGTACGAAATCCGCCCCAGGGACTTCAACGCGCCCGGCAACATCATTGCCGAGATCGCCCAGCTCAACCGCATCCGGCGGCAGAACCCGGCGTTGCACACGCACCTGGGCCTGAAGGTCTACAACGCCTGGAACGACAACATCCTGTACTTCGGCAAACGCAGCCTGGACGGCAGCAATTTCATTCTGGTGGCGGTCAGCCTCGATCCGCACAACGTGCAGGAGGCGAACTTCGAGTTGCCGTTGTGGGAAATGGGCTTGCCGGACTACGCCAGCACTCATGGCGAAGACCTGATGAATGGCCATCGCTGGACCTGGCATGGCAAACAGCAATTCATGCGGATCGACCCGGCGTACCAGCCGTTCGGGATTTGGAGAATTACCGCCTCTTGAGAACACCACAGGGGATACTCCGCCTGTGGCCAAGATGAATTCACCAGGAGTTTCACATGGCGAAGAAACCCAAGGCAGCCACGTTCATCAAGGACCCGCTCTGGTACAAGGACGCGGTGATCTATCAAGTCCACGTCAAATCGTATTTCGACTCCAACAACGACGGGATTGGCGACTTTCCCGGTTTAATTGCCAAGCTCGACTACATCGCCGACCTGGGCGTCAACACCATCTGGCTGTTGCCGTTCTATCCCTCGCCACGGCGCGACGACGGTTATGACATTGCCGAGTACCGTGGTGTGCACAGCGACTACGGCACCATGGCCGATGCCAGGCGGTTCATTGCCGAGGCGCACAAGCGCGGCCTGCGGGTGATCACCGAGCTGGTCATCAACCACACCTCCGACCAGCACCCGTGGTTCCAGCGGGCGCGCAAGGCCAAACCCGGATCGGCGGCGCGGGACTTCTATGTGTGGTCTGATGACGATCAGAAATACGACGGCACCCGCATCATTTTCCTCGACACCGAAAAATCCAACTGGACCTGGGACCCGGTCGCCGGCCAATACTTCTGGCACCGTTTCTACTCCCACCAGCCGGACCTGAATTTCGATAACCCGCAAGTGATGAAAGCGGTGCTGTCGGTGATGCGTTACTGGCTCGACATGGGCATCGACGGCTTGCGCCTGGACGCCATTCCCTACCTGATCGAGCGCGACGGTACCAATAACGAGAACCTGCCGGAAACCCACGACGTCCTGAAGAAGATCCGCGCGGAAATCGACGCCAATTACCCCGACCGCATGCTGCTGGCCGAGGCCAATCAGTGGCCGGAAGACACCCAGTTGTACTTCGGCGACACCGACAAGAAAGGCCTGAACGGCGACGAATGCCACATGGCCTTTCACTTCCCGTTGATGCCGCGCATGTACATGGCGCTGGCCCAGGAAGATCGCTTCCCGATTACCGACATTCTGCGCCAGACCCCGGATATACCCGCCAACTGCCAATGGGCAATCTTCCTGCGCAACCACGATGAGCTGACCCTGGAGATGGTCACCGACAAGGAACGCGACTATCTGTGGAATTACTACGCCGCCGACCGCCGGGCGCGGATCAACCTGGGGATTCGCCGTCGCCTGGCGCCGCTGATGGAGCGCGACCGCCGCCGGATCGAGCTGCTCAACAGCCTGCTGCTGTCCATGCCCGGCACGCCGACCCTGTATTACGGTGATGAGATTGGCATGGGCGACAACATCTACCTCGGCGACCGCGACGGTGTGCGCACGCCGATGCAATGGTCCATCGACCGCAACGGCGGTTTTTCCCGGGCCGACCCGGCGAGCCTGGTGCTGCCGCCGATCATGGACCCGCAATATGGCTACCTGTCGGTCAACGTCGAAACCCAGGCTGGCGACCCGCATTCGCTATTGAACTGGACCCGGCGCCTGCTCGCCGTGCGCAAGCAATCCAAGGCCTTCGGGCGCGGTACGTTGAAAATGCTGTCGCCGAGCAATCGGCGGATTCTGGCCTACACCCGCGAATTCACCGGGGTGGACGGCAAGCACGAAGTCATTCTGTGCGTGGCCAACGTGTCGCGCAGCGCCCAGGCCGCCGAGCTGGATCTGTCGGCCTATGTCGGCATGGTGCCGGTGGAAATGCTCGGGGGTAACGCGTTCCCGCCCATCGGCCAGCTGAATTTTCTCCTGACGCTGGCGCCTTACGGCTTCTACTGGTTTGGGCTCGCCGCGGAAAACCAGATGCCGAGCTGGCACGTGGAGCCCGCACAAAGCTTGCCGGACTTCACCACGCTGGTGCTGAAAAAGCGCATGGAGGAATTGCTGGAGGCTCCGTCACGCACCACGCTGGAGCACAGCATCCTGCCCAACTGGCTGCAGAACCGCCGTTGGTTCGCGGGCAAGGACGCCGCCATCGAACAGGTCGACCTGGCCTATGGCGTGCGGTTCGGCGATCCGCAGCATCCGGTGCTGTTCAGTGAGATCAATGTCACCAGCGCTGGCCAGAGCAGTCGCTACCAGTTGCCGTTCGGCTTTATCTCGGAAGATCAGGTCGGTACCCCGCTGCCGCAGCAATTGGCATTGTCGCGGGTACGGCGCGGACGCCAGGTCGGTCTTATCACCGATGCCTTCAGCCTGGAGACCTTTGTGCATGCCGTCTTGCAGGGCATTCAGGCCGGCACCGTATTGGCCTCCAGCGATGGCGACATTCGTTTCGAGTCCACCGCGGAGCTGGAAAAACTCGGCCTCAATGCCGAGTCGCCGGTACGTTACCTGTCCGCCGAGCAGTCCAACAGCTCGGTGGTGATCGGCAACAGCCTGGTGCTGAAGCTGATCCGCAAGGTCGCCTGCGGTGTGCACCCGGAACTGGAAATGAGCGCGTACCTGACCGCAGCCGGGTTCAGCAATATTTCGCCATTGCTCGGGGCCGTGGTGCGCCGGGACGGGGCGGGTGAAGACAATTTGCTGATGATCGCCCAAGGCTATCTGAGCAATCAGGGCGACGCCTGGGAATGGACCCAGAACAACCTCGAACGGGCGCTGCGCGATGAGCTGGCCGACGCTGTGTCCGAGCAGGAACAACATTACAACGCGCTCGGCGAACTGAAAGATTTCGCCGCTATGCTCGGTCAGCGCCTGGGGGAAATGCACCAGGTGCTGGCGGCGCCGAGTGCCAATCCGGACTTCATGCCCCAGGTCACCACGCAGAAAGAGGCGCTGGCTTCGACCAAGGATGTTGCAGCGCAAATCGAGCACGCGCTGAGCTTGCTCAAGCAACATAAAAGTCAATTGAGCCCGGCGGACCAGACCCTGGTCGGCCGTTTACTGGACAACAAGAAGGCCATCCTCGGCCATGTACACGCGATGGGTAAAAAGACCGTGGGCGGCTTGCGTATACGTGTGCACGGCGACCTGCATCTGGGGCAGGTGCTGGTGATCAAGGGCGATGCCTACCTGATCGACTTTGAAGGCGAACCGGCCCGGCCATTGCATGAACGACGGGGCAAACACAGCCCGTACAAGGATGTCAGCGGCGTGCTGCGCTCTTTCGACTATGCGGCGGCGATGGCGATCAATGTGCAGAGCGTCGACAACACCGCGGCAGCCGATGCTGCGCGCTTGCGGGTCACCGATCGCTACTTGAGCGAGGCGCGGCAAGCATTTGTCGACGCTTATCGGCTGGCGGCAGCTAGTCTTGCCCATGCATGGCAAGATCCCGAAGGCGAGGATGCCGCGCTGGCGTTGTTCGGCCTGGAGAAGGCGGCGTATGAAGTGGCTTATGAGGCGGAAAATCGCCCCGCGTGGTTGCCCGTGCCGTTGCACGGTTTATATGGATTATTGAGTGGGCTTAAACCCTTTTCCGATCTTGGTGGAGAGTAGTCATGAGTTTCTCGAACAAGGAACAGGGTCATCACAAAGAAGCGCTGCTACCCAGGGCGCGGGATATCGATGCATTGGTGCGTGCCGAGCATATCGATCCTTTCGCCATTCTCGGCCCCCACGCCGATGGTGCCGGCGGACAATTCATTCGCGCGTATCTGCCGGGCGCCCTGAGTGTGCAGGTACTGGCCAGGGACTCCGGCGAGGATCTGGGTCACCTTGAGGCCACGCAGACACCGGGTTTGTTCGTCGGGCATTTCGATCGAGCGCAAGCGTACCTGCTGCGCACCCGTTGGGCCGGCGGCGAGCAAACCGCAGAAGATCCGTACAGCTTTGGCCCATTGCTGGGCGAAATGGATTTGTACCTGTTTGCCGAAGGCAATCACCGCGACCTCAGCGCGTGCCTGGGCGCGCAACTGAAAACCGTGGACGGCGTCGACGGCGTGCGTTTCGCGGTGTGGGCACCGAATGCCCGGCGGGTGTCGGTGGTCGGCGATTTCAACGTCTGGGACGGGCGCCGGCACCCGATGCGCCTGCGTCATCCCACCGGTGTCTGGGAATTGTTCATCCCGCGCCTGCAAGCCGGGGACACCTACAAATACGAGATTCTCGGCGCCCATGGCATTCTGCCGTTGAAGGCCGATCCCGTGGCACTGGCCACCAGCCTGCCGCCGGACACCGCCTCGAAAGTCGCCTCACCCTTGAGCATCGACTGGCAGGACCAGGACTGGATGATGTCCCGGGGTGACCGCCAGCGGGTGACGGCACCGTTGTCGATCTACGAATTGCACGCCGGTTCGTGGCAATGCGAGCTGGATGACCTGGGTGAAGTGGCCCGCCAGTACACTTGGCCGGAACTGACCGAGCGACTGATTCCCTATGTCAAACACCTGGGCTTCACCCACATCGAACTGATGCCGATCATGGAGCACCCGTTCGGCGGTTCGTGGGGTTATCAGTTGCTGTCGCAATTTGCGCCGAGTGCGCGCTATGGCACGCCGGACCAGTTCGCTGCGTTCATCAACGCCTGCCACCAGGCCGAACTCGGGGTGATTCTCGATTGGGTGCCGGCGCATTTTCCCACCGACACCCATGGCCTGGCCCAGTTCGATGGCACGGCGCTGTACGAGTATGGCAACCCGCAGGAAGGGTTCCACCAGGACTGGGACACACTGATCTACAATCTGGGTCGCACCGAAGTGCACGGCTACATGCTGGCGTCGGCGCTGCACTGGCTCAAGCATTTCCATGTCGACGGCCTGCGGGTCGATGCAGTGGCCTCGATGCTGTATCGCGACTACTCGCGCAAGGCCGGCGAGTGGGTGCCGAACCGCCATGGCGGGCGGGAGAACCTGGAAGCCATCGACTTCCTGCGTCACCTCAATGACGTGGTGGCACTCGAAGCGCCCGGTGCGTTGGTGATCGCCGAGGAATCCACCGCATGGCCGGGTGTCAGCCAGGGCACGCAACAGGGCGGCCTGGGCTTCGCCTACAAATGGAACATGGGCTGGATGCACGATTCGCTGCATTACATCCAGCAGGACCCGGTGTACCGCGCCCATCACCACAACGAGCTGAGTTTCGGCCTGGTGTATGCGTGGTCCGAGCGCTTCATCCTGCCGATCTCCCACGATGAAGTGGTGCATGGCAAACACTCACTGATCGACAAGATGCCCGGCGACCGCTGGCAGAAATTCGCCAACCTGCGGGCCTACCTGAGTTTCATGTGGGCGCATCCGGGCAAGAAGCTGTTGTTCATGGGCTGCGAATTCGGCCAGTGGCGCGAGTGGAACCATGACCAGCAACTGGACTGGTACCTGTTGCAATACCCCGAGCACCAGGGTGTGCAGAAACTGGTGGCCGACCTCAACCGCTTGTACCGCGAAGCGCCGGCGCTGCATGAGCAGGACGATGTGCCGCAGGGTTTCCAGTGGCTGATCGGCGATGACGCGATCAACAGCGTTTATGCCTGGTTGCGCTGGAGCAAGGAGGGTGAGCCGGTGCTGGTGGTGGCCAACTTTACGCCGGTGCCGCGTGAGGCTTATCGCGTCGGGGTTCCGTTTGCCGGGCAGTGGAACGAGGTGCTCAACAGCGACTCCTCCATCTATGCCGGTTCCAATTACGGCAACAGTGGCGGGGCGGTGGCCGAGGAGACGCCGAGTCATGGGCAGGCGTTGTCGCTGGTGCTGAATTTGCCGCCGTTGGCGGTGTTGATGTTAAGGCCGCAGGGCTGATCCAGAGCCGCGTTGCTGCCTTTCGCGAGCAGGCTCGCTCCCACATTGGATGAATGTGGGAGCGAGCCTGCTCAAAGCATCTTTTGAAGTATTTCCTCACCAGCGCAGCCGTACACCCAGGTTACCGTAGGTTTTCCGTTGTTGGTTGCTGTCGATATTGTTGGTGTAGTCGAGTCCGGCGTACACGCTGAACGAGTCTGCAACGCTCAGCACCATGCCGATGCCCAGGTCGGCGGACGAGGTTCGTTGCTGGGTTTCGACCTGATCGAGATGGTCAAAGGTGACCGTATCGGTACCTGTGAAGGTGTGCCAGATGTTGGCCCGCAGATAAGGTTCCAGCGGCCGGCCGCCGACCTCGTAGCGACCCTTCAGGCGTGCGCCGACGCGGCCGGTCCAGGCAGTGTCGGAATCGAACGAGACATGGGAAATACCGTCGTCCTGGCTGTCGAGTCTGACTTTCTGGTAAATCGCCTGTGCCTGGGGTTCGACCACCCAGTTACCGGCCACCGGGATCGGGTATCCGACTTCTGCCGATAACGTCGTCACGTGCCCTTCATTGTCGATCTTCAGTCCACTTTCGGAGCGGTTGTCGCCGTTGAGCCGGGTGTACATGGCCACGGTATCGAGATACGCGCCGGCGCGATCGGTCAGGGTCCAGTAAACGCCAAGACTGTCGCCTTCCAACTCGACGTTGCCGGAGCGCTTGCCCGCGAAGCCCTGATTGAAACCGTCGACATCGCCTTGCAGGCGGCTGTGGCCGATGAAGAAACCGCTGCGCTGGGTTTGCCCACCCGCCCACTCTGAGCTGAACAGATCATTGCCGACCTGAAAACCGTTGAGCGAGCCGTCCAGTCTTGGGGTGACGGTGCCGGCCCAGGTCTGCTCGAGGTTCTTGCCGTAGACCCGGCCCCAACCGGCGCTCAAGACACCGGTTTCACTCAGCAGGCTCTGATCGCCCTGACGGTCATGGAAGGTGCCCAACGCGGCAAGGCTCAACTGTGCTGCAGCTGGCGGCACCACCGACCACGTAGGTACGGCCTCGCGATACAAGGGGATTGGTGCTGCGCCGGGTACGGCGGCCGGTAGCACCGGGGCTTCGACGATTGCAACGCCTTCAGCCGCGGTGGCCACAACCACCGGTGCGGCCACCGGCACTGCCACAATGGGCACCAGCGTCGGCGGCAGCGCGGGATCAGGGTTGGCGACGGCAACGACTGGCGGCGCCACCACCTGGGAGCGCAAATACCAACTGTTTTCGCTGCCCGGTGTGATACCGCCTTTGAACAGGCGGTAATCGAAGGCGCCAACCGACACCGGGGCTTTGAGGGCGAACGCGGTGCTGTCGCTGACCGCCGTGCCTTGGGCCTGTACCAGCTGGATTCCGTTTTCCCGGGTCAAGGCGCCCACGCCGCCAAGGTTGGTGACGCTGATCAGGGTGCTGCCGGTCAATGTCCCGTTGTTGACCACCAGCTTGTCACTGGGAGAACTGTCATCGCCCACGGCACTTTGCAACAACAACTGGCCACCGTTACCCACGTAATTGCCTTCAACCGTCAGGCTGTCATTGGTGCGCGAGTTGCCACGAGTGAGGTCGATGATCCCGCTGTTGTTCAAGGTAACGAGCCGACCTGCGGTCAATGGCACGATGCTGCCTTGCGCCGACGTCAGGGTGCTGCTGCCATCGAGATTGAACACGCCCGTGCCGCTGGTGCTGTCCCCCAATTGAAAGGTGCCATCGAGATCAAAGCGCGAGCTGTTAGCGAGATTGACCGTTTCCCAGTTGATATACCGGGCGGCGCCTGACGAGGTGGTGTGATCGAAGGTCTGCAGGTCATTGCCGACGCCGCCATTGATGCTCGGGGTGAGGGCGAGGGTGCTTTCGCTGAGGTTGCGCAGGGTGGCGCTGTCGTTGCCGGCCTCCAGCAGGATTTGCGAGCGGATGATCCCGTCGCCGTCCCATACCAGGGTGTCATCGCCATTGCCGGCGCGGATCTCGCCGACGATTTCCCCGCCGGTGACCGTGATGCTGTCGTTGCCATTGCTGACACTGATGTTGCCACCGATCCTCCCCCTGGAAACGATGATGGTATCGGTGCCCAAACCGGTCACCAGGTTGCGAAGTATCTGCCCACCCGACATTTCGAAGAGATTGTTATCGAGCTTCATGTCAACCCGGCCGATGGAGCCACCGGTCATCCTGGCGACGTCGCCGTCCTCGAAAGCGCCGACGATGGTGCCGCCGGTCATCAGGAAGGTATCGCGACCATCCCCTTGGGCCAGTGACTGAACAGTTCCGCCAGACATGACGAAGTCATCGATGCCATTGCCTTGGCTGAGTGCCCCGGCTACGGTGCCCGAAGCAATGGTCACGGTGTCGGCGCCGGTACCGAAGGTCACGTTACCGTTGATCCTGCCGGTGCCGTTGGCAGGAAAGGTCAGGGTGTTGTTGCCCGACAGGTCGGTTAACGGTCCACTGGTGGCGCTGTCGCAGACGAAGTTGTCGTTACCGGCGGTGGGGATGAGTGTGCAGGCGGCGTCGGCAGCCTGGGGCCAGTTCGCGCATAACCAGATCGAGAACAGGCAGGCGCTGAAACGGTATTTGGGCAGATCTGTCGAAAACTCCATGGTTGCCTCCGCGATGGGATCAACGTCCGTTCCTTTGGCCGTCAGCAATGGCCAGGACCGACTGCCCTTACCGGCATCGGCAGGGCGTCACCAACGTAGCAGGCACCGCTTCAATGCGGCTACTGTCAGAAATAACAGGTGGGGGGCGTTATCACAGCGCCAGGCGCCTGATAGGCGTGATTCACAAGTGCACTTCCACCGCCAGCGGCAAATGATCGGACAGGTGCGTCCACGGCTTGTTTCCCAGTATTTGTGGCTGGTGGCTGCTGGCGTTGCGCAGGTAGACGCGATCGAGGCGCAGCAAGGGAAACCGCGCGGGGTAGGTTTTGGCCGGTCGGCCAAGGTGGCGTTCGAAGGCTTCGTGCAAGTAGTCGCGGCGGGCAAGGGTGGCATTGCCCTGCATCTGCCAGTCGTTGAAGTCGCCGGCAATGATCACCGGCGCATCATCCGGCAGGGATTCGAGGAGCTGACAGAGCAACTGCAACTGCAGTTGCCGATGGCTTTCCAGCAGGCTGAGGTGAACGCAAATGGCATGCACTTCGCGATGCCCTGGCACGTCCAGCACGCAGTGCAGCAAGCCACGGCGTTCCGGGCCGGTAATGGAAACATCCAGGTTTCGATACTCGCGGATCGGGTATTTCGACAGCAGGGCATTGCCATGGTGACCGTCGGGATAGACGGCGTTGCGCCCATAGGCGAAGTCGCTCCACATGCTGTCGGCGAGGAATTCATATTGCGAGGTTTGTGGCCAATCGTTGTAGCGGGAGGAATGGCGGTCGTGCTCGCCGACGACTTCTTGCAGAAACACCAGGTCTGCCGACGTACTGCGCACCGCTTCACGCAACTCAGGAAGGATGAAGCGCCGGTTGAGTGCAGTAAAACCCTTGTGGGTGTTGACCGTCAGCACGCGAAGCCGATGAATCGCCGGGGGCGTGTTCAAGGGTGTCGATTCGGCTGCCTGCCGTTTTGGATAACTGGCCACTTACACTCCTCTGACTCAAGGCTGCTTATGCATGCGACTGATGCAAAGGCAGGCAGTTCAGTCCGATGGACTGCACCGGGTCGATAATCGATGAGTTCATACCAACACGATTTCATAAGGCAAACGGATACGCTCCAACAGCGGCCGGGGCAGCAACGGCGCAAGGCCGATGGCCGGTTCGCCGTCCAGTTGGCTGGCGTAGGCATGGGTGGCGTGGCTCTTGCGGGCGACGGTCCAGGTATCGAGGCGCACCTTGCGGGCGCGGTGCCAGGGGATCAGTTCACGGTCTCGTGCCGGCCAGTGCCAGGCCCAGAACGGTACGTCGTTGTAGGTTGCCCCTGCGTTGGCTGCCGCCCTGGCGCTGGCGCGGCCAACGGTGTCGTGGTCGACGTTGCCGTCCTCGCGCCAGGTGCTGAACACCACATCACCGGGGCGCAGGTAGCGCGTGATGAATTGGGCGATCTGATCTTCGTGCTCCACCAGGGCGTTGTCGGTAAACCCGCCACGAATCCACTTCAGGCTGTGCATCGGCAACCCGAGCCGGCGGATGGCTTCGACGCTTTCCTGGGGACGAAACACGCTGAGGCGTTTTTCCGACCACTGCCGAGAGCCCGGATGGCTGGCGCTGCCGTCGGTGATCGAGATCAATTGCAGCGGGTGGCCGAGGTTGCTGAGCAACTGCAGCAGGCCGCCGCAGGTCACGACCTCATCGCCGGGGTGCGGGGCAATGAGCACCGCGCGTGCGCCGGTGGGTACCAGCGACTGGGTGCTGATGACCGGAATGCTGTCCAGTTGCGGGGCGCTGTTCCAGATCTGTGAAGGCAGGCTGGCATCGCTCAGGGAAACGGGTTTCATAGTCGATACGTCCTTGTTCTGCGTCGCCTTCAGTCGTGCATGGGACCAGCCCGGCAGACCCGTGAGGGCTCGTTGATAGCGGAGCGACAAGCCAAACCCTGGATTGCCGCGAATCGAGTATTGCTCATGTAACGCTATTCGTCGCGTCGCGAACCTGTCCGCAATGACTTTTCCGCTCTGCGGTGTTGCGGCCATAAACGCCTGTAGGCTTTTTTACTCTTCTTCCTCATGCTGCAACTCGAACAGCAGCAACGAGCGTCCGGTGACCGAGTACTCGTGGCCAAACTCGAAACGCTCCTGGCCGCGGATCGACGGCTGGTTGGTGTCGATCATGCATGTCCAGAAACCGCCGTCAGGCACTTCCGGCAGCCGGAAATTGACGATGTCGTGATGTGCGTTGACTACCAGCATCAACGTCGCGTCGACGCCTTTGCGGCGGATGCCGGTTTCCTGGGCGCGGCCATCGAGCAACATACCCAGGCATCGATTGTGCGCATCGTGCCAATGTTCGGTGGTCATTTGTGTGCCGTCCGGCGCCAGCCAGGTCACGTCCTTGACGCCGATATCCTCGTTGTAATTGCCCACCAGAAAACGTCCGCGCCGCAGAACCGGGTAGGTCAGGCGCAACTTGATCAGGCGTTTGACGAACTTGAGCAGGGCCTTGCCATCTTCGCTGAGGTCCCAGTTGACCCAGCCGATCTCACTGTCCTGGCAGTACGCGTTGTTGTTGCCGTCCTGGGTGCGGGCGAACTCGTCGCCGGCCACCAGCATCGGCGTGCCTTGGGCCAGCAGCAGGGTGGCGAAGAAATTGCGCATCTGCCGATGGCGCAGCGCGTTGATCTCGGGATCGTCGGTGGGGCCTTCGGCGCCGTGGTTCCACGACAGGTTGTTGTTGCTGCCATCCTGATTGTCTTCGTCGTTTGCCTCGTTGTGCTTGTCGTTGTACGACACCAGATCGTTGAGGGTGAAGCCGTCGTGGGCGGTGACGAAATTGACCGATGAGTATGGCCGCCGACCACGTTGATTGAACATATCGCCCGAAGCGGTCAGGCGGCTGGCAAAGTCAGCCAGTTGGCCGTCGTCGCCTTTCCAGAAGGCGCGCACGGTGTCGCGGAACTTGTCGTTCCACTCGACCCAGCCCGGCGGAAAGTTGCCGACCTGATAACCGCCGGGGCCGCAGTCCCAGGGTTCGGCGATCAGTTTGACCTGGCGCAGCACCGGGTCCTGGCGGCAGGCCACGAGGAAACTGTGGCGCTCGTCGAAACCGTCGTGGTAACGCCCCAGAATGGTCGCCAGGTCGAAGCGGAAGCCGTCCACGTGCATTTCCGTGGCCCAGTAGCGCAGGGAGTCGGTGACCATTTGCAGTACGCAGGGGTGGCTCAGGTCCAGGGTGTTGCCGGTGCCGGAATCGTTGATATAGAAGCGCTTGTCATCGGGCTTGAGGCGGTAGTAGGACGCGTTGTCGATGCCGCGCATGGACAGGGTCGGGCCTTGCTCGTTGCCCTCGGCGGTGTGGTTGTAGACCACGTCGAGGATCACCTCCAGATTGGCTTCGTGCAGGTGCGCGACCATTTCCTTGAATTCGGCGATCTTGCCGCTGGCCAGGTAACGCGGATCGGGGGCGAAGAACGCAATGCTGTTGTAGCCCCAGTAATTGGTCATGCCCTTGTGCAGCAGATGCTGGTCGTTGACGAAGGCGTGGATCGGCAGTAATTCCACAGTCGACACGCCGAGCTTGCGGATGTGCTCCACCACATCATCGACCATCAACCCGGCAAAGGTGCCGCGCAGGTTTTCGGGGACGGCGGGGTGGCGCATGCTGAAGCCGCGCACATGGGTTTCATAGATGATCGTCCTGTCCCACGGCACGCTGACCCGATGATCGTGGCCCCAGGTATGCGCCGGGTCGATGACCTTGCATTTGGGCACAAAGGGCGCGCTGTCCCGTTTATCGAAGCTGAGGTCAGCGTCGGGGTGGCCGATGGTGTAGCCGAACAGCGCTTCGGACCATTTCAGCTTGCCCACCAGTTGTTTGGCGTAGGGGTCGATCAGCAGTTTGTTGGGGTTGAAGCGATGGCCGTTGGCCGGGTCGTATGGACCGTAGACGCGATAGCCGTAGATCAGCCCCGGATGGGCGTCGGGCAGGTAGCCGTGGTAGATCTCGTCAGTGTATTCGGGCAGTTCGATGCGTTCGAGTTCCACCTCGCCGGCGTCGTCGAACAGGCACAGTTCAACCTTGGTGGCGTGGGCGGAAAACAGGGCGAAGTTGACTCCCAGTCCATCCCAGGTGGCACCCAGTGGAAAGGGCAGGCCTTCGCGGATTCGTGTGGTTTCGGCACGAGTGGCTGGCGCGGCGGCTTTCTTCGGACTGGTCATAGGTATTCCTTAAAGCGGCGGCAACCTGTAGGAGCAAGCCCGCTCCCACAGGGACCTGTGAGTTGCCACAGATTGCAGTTACACCACCAAACACTGTGTGAGCGGCGGTGCGGCGGTCCGACTTGCCCGCGAAGGGGCCTCAAGGCCTATTCAAACCGCTGGCGGTTTTCGCGCAGCCCGGGGCTTTTTCTCAGCGGCCTTTTCCCCCGGCGGGATCACCTTCGAAGCCGCCGCCGGTTTGGCCTTGGTTTTTGCCGCGGCGACCTTGGCATCGCCAGCCTTGCCATTGGCCGTTTTGCTGACCGGGGTTTTCGCAGCAGCCTTGACCGGCTTTTTCGGGGCCAGGGCTTCGGCTTCCGCCAGTTTGCACGCCATTTCCCAGTGACGGGCCTCCTGGCCTTCGGGTTTTCCTTCGGATTCCCAGATCTGATAGGCAAATTCGCGGATGCGTTTATCGTCGGTACTCATCGTAATGCTCCTGAACTGAATTCAAGTGTGGGCAGTTTGAAAAATGAGATTGACCGGGAAATCCCCCAGCGCGGCGCTGATCAGCAGCTCCCTGTGTTCTGTGACTGTGATGCGGGAAAAAAGTCCCTGCAGATGTTCGTCCGGGACGGTGAACGGCAGTTTGACCCGGGTATCGCCCCACAGCGGCGCGTGGACCTGTGGTTCGGCACCGTTTTCCAGCAGATCGGCACAACGTATCGGCACAATCACAATGGCGCGTTTCCCCTCCCGTTCACGGACAAATCCCAGCACTCGATGGGCCTCGCTGCCCACCACTTCCAAAGCCTGGCAGGTACCACGCCGAAACAGCTCGGCATGCTCGGCGCGCAGGCTCAGGGTGCGCGCAATCAAGGCTTGTTTGATGCGCCCGTCACGCCAGTTTTGCATCAAGTCCGGCAGGTCCACCGCTTGCTGCAGCGCCTGCTGGCGGCTGGCGTAATCCACGGGACGACGGTTGTCCGGGTCGACCAGGCTGAAGTCCCAGAACTCGTTGCCCTGATACAAGTCCGGTACACCGGGCACGGTCATGCGCAGCAAGGTTTGCGCCAATCCGTTGAGTGCGCCGGGGGCGGCAATCGAGCGGGCAGCCTTGGCCAGGGCCGTACGCAACAACTCGCCTTCGGGGCTGAGCAACAGACGCTGGATGAAGTCTTCGCTCGCTTGCTCGTAAGGGTCATTGGGCGCGTTCCAGCTACTTTGCAGTTTGGCTTCGCGCAGGGCCTTGCGTTGCCACTGCCAGAGGCGTTTTGCGTAGTCCTCAAGGGCCGGCGCATGATCGATCTCCAACGCCAGCGGCCAGCTGCCGATGATCGCCTGGTAGAGAATCAGTTCATCCCCCGTCGATGGCATTTGATCGTCGTTGCGCAAGGGCCGGGCGAGGGCGCGCCACAGGCCGATCTGGTCGGCGTACCAACTGCTGCGCTCGCTCAGTACCGCCAGCCGCGCCCGTGAATCTTCACCGCGCTTGTGGTCGTGGGTGGCGCTGGCCAGCAGATTGTCCGGGAAGGTGTCGAGGCGTTCGATACAGGCCTGATGAAAGTCGGCGACAGGTGCGCTGAACTGTTCGGTGTTGAAGCCAACGTCATTGCGCGAGAGCAGGACCGCCGAACGATAGAACGCGGTGTCTTCCACCGCTTTCGCCGCCGCCGGTGAGGTCAATTGCTGGAAACGTACGCAGGCGTGCTTCAAGCGTTTGCGCTCGCGACCGGCCGGGCGCGAACGCCAGGGTTCACCGCCGAGCCATCCGGCCAGGCAGTCGAGCACCGGCCAGTCCTCTTCACCCAGGGTTTGGCGGGCGCCGTCCATGGCCTGACGGAAAAACGCCTCGCCCTGGGCCGACCGGCCAAGGGGACTGATGTAGGTGCGGTACACCGGGAAATGCACGATCAACGCCTGCAAGGCCCGGCGAATGGCGCCGAGGGTCAGGTCGCGGGTCATGAGGTTGTCCCGGGCCACTTGCAGCAAGGCCTGGGCAACGCTTTCGAAATCTCCGGCCAGGGAGCCGCTGAGGACTTGCTGGCGGGCCAGTTGAGCTTCCTGGCCGAAATCGGCGGACCGCTCGCTGTGACGATGCCAGAGTTCGGCCAGAGTCTGCGCGCCCCGTGGATCCTGTTGCAGTAGTGACAACTGGTTCATGAATTCGTAGCCGGTGGTGCCGTCCACCGACCAGTCGCGAGGCAGGGTTTCCCCTTCGCCCAGGATCTTTTCCACATAGATGGGCAGGTGCCGGCCCGCTGACAGGCTGTCGACCCGGCGGCGCAGCTTGCGGCAATAGCCTCGCGGGTCGGCGAGGCCGTCGATGTGGTCGATGCGCAACCCGTCGATCAGCCCTTCAGCCACCAGTTGGAAAATCTTCGCGTGGGTGGCTTCGAACACGGCGGGACGCTCGACCCGCAGTCCGCCGAGTTCATTGATATCGAAGAAGCGCCGCCAGTTGATGTCATCGGCGGCGGTGCGCCAACTGGCGAGGCGATAGCTCTGGCGTTCCAGCAGGTTGTGCAGGCGCCGGAAGCCTTCGCCGGTCAGTGAGTCGTAGTTGTTCAGGTGCTGCTCGATGGCGTGGGCCAGGGCCGGATCGTTGACCAGATCGCGAAGTTCCGCTTTCAGCGGCAGGGCCAGGCTGTGGGCGTCGGTCTGGTAGCTCAGGGTGCTGAAGCGATCGGCCAGGTTTTTCAGTTGTTCGGCCTGCTGTGTATCGAGCGGTGCATCGGTCCTGAGCAGTTCCCCGTAATCGCTGGGGCAAATCGGAAAGCGATGTTCGTAGTGCTCGACATGGAAGCTGCCGTGCCAGGCATCGAAGCGCAGGGGCAGGGTGCCGTCCTGCAACGCGACGCCGTAGTCGCTGCCCAGAAACGGCAGGAGCAACTGGCCTTCCATCAACGGGTCGGGTGAATGCCACTGGATGTCGAAAAACTCGCCGTAAGGGCTCAGGCGTCCCCACTCCAGCAAATCCAGCCACCAGGGATTGTCACCGCCGCCGACCGCCATGTGGTTGGAGACGACGTCGAGAATCAACCCCATGTTGTGCTCGTGCAGGGCGCTGACCAGGCTGCGCAGCGCCGCCTCTCCGCCCAGTTCCGGATTGACCCGGGTCGGGTCCACCACGTCATAACCATGCATCGACCCGGCGCGGGCACGCAACAGCGGGGAGGCGTAGACATGGCTGATGCCAAGACGGGAGAAATACGGCACCAGTGGCACCGCATCTTCAAGCGTGAAGCCTTTGTGAAATTGCAGGCGCAAGGTGGCGCGCAGTAGACGACTCGGTACCAGGGTCATCGATCACGCTCGGCCGCCTGGAGCCGCGCACAGGCGAGCAACTCCAGGCGTCGTGCGGCATCCGCTCCGTCGAGCAGGGCTTCGCTGTAACCGGGCAAGCGCCGCGACCAGTTGGGGTGGGAGTCGATGGTGCCGGGCAGGTTGGCTTGCTGTTCGACACCAAGGGCGTCTTCCAGGGGCAGCAGCACCAAGGGGGCCCGGGTATGACCGAGGAAGCGCACGCTGGCATCGAGCACCTGGTCGGTTTCGTGGGACTCTTCACGGAAGTTCTGCGGGTCCTGGCTCAACGCCCGGCGCAGGCCTTCGCGCTCGCGTTCGCGGTGCTGGCGCCATTCGATTTCACCACTGGCATCGAGCAAGCCGAGCCGGGCGTTCCAGTCGATATCGCGGCCATGCCACCAGCCGTTGAGGGTCGGCAGGTCATGGGTGCTGGTGGTGGCCAGGGCGTTGTCCGGCCAGTCGAGGATCGGCTTGAAATGCGTGTTGTCCTGTTCGAACAGCAATACCCGCATGCCCAGCATCGAGCGGGCGATGAGTTTTTCCCGCAGGCCGTCCGGCACGGTGCCGAGGTCTTCGCCCAGGACGATGGCCTGGTGACGATGGGATTCCAGGGTCAGCAGGCGCAGCAGATCGTCCACCGGGTAATACAGGTAGGCGCCGTCCGCTGGCGGCGATCCATTGGGGATTACCCACAGACGCTGCAAGCCCATGACGTGATCGATGCGCAAGCCACCGGAGTGGGCGAAATTGGCCCGCAACATTTCGATGAAGGCCCGGAAACCATTGCGCACCAGGCCTTCAGGGGAGAATGCGGAAATCCCCCAGCCTTGGCCCGTGCGGTTGAGAATGTCCGGCGGCGCACCGACGGTGAGGGACGCGAGCAGTTCGTCCTGACGGCTCCAGGCCTGGCTGCCGCCACCATCGGCGCCAACGGCCAGGTCGGCGATCAGGCCGATACTCATGCCGCTGGCGCGGGCGGCGGTTTGCGCGCGCTCCAGGCAGCGCGTGATCAGCCACTGGCAGAAGGCGAAGAAGCCGATGCGCCCGGCATTCTCTTCGGCGAATGCCGCCAGTTCGGCGCTGCGCGGATTGCGCCAGGGTTCAGGCCACTGCCGCCAGTCGAGGTGTTCACCCCGGGCGGCGCGCGCCTCCTGGATGGCTTCGAAGCGACAGTGGTTTTCCAGCGCTTCGCCGGCGGCGTGACGAAAACTGCTGAAGTCTTCGTGCAAAGGATGTTCGCCCTGGACGAAACCTTCGTACAGCGACTGCAACAGCCGATGCTTGGCTTCGGCGGCGGCCGGCCAGTCAATCAGCGGTCGCTCTTCCAGCGCCTTGAGTTCAATGGCCAGCCCGGTTGCATCGATGGCGGTGCGCAGTGCGCGTTCGCCGAGAATGGTGCCCGGGGCGCAGTAAAGGCTGTTGAGAAATAAGCGGCTGGACGGCGAATAGGGGCTGTAGCGTTGGGTGTCACTGGAAAACATCGCATGCAGCGGGCTGATCGCCAGCGCCTCGGCGCCACGCTCGCCGGCCACCCGGGCGAGGTCCTCCAGCGCCTGGGTGTCACCAAACCCGCCATCGCCGGGGCGGCGCAATCCATACAATTGCACACTCAGGCCCCAGGCACGGGGGATGGGGTTGTCCACGGCATCGGCCACGCTGTAGCAACGGGCCGGGGCTACGGCCAGGGTGAAGCTTTGTCCGTCGATGCTGACCTGTTGATAGCCGACCGGTACCAGCCCCGGTAGCACCGCGTTGGCGTCCAGTTTCAGGTCGAGCCGCGAACCGTCTTCGAGGTGGATTTCGCAAGGGGTCCCGGGCTCGAAAAAACGCGCCAGGTCCAGGCCCTTCCCGACATCGGCGGTGATCAATGGCGGCAAGTGATGGGTCTGTTGCACCTCTTGCAGTTCCAGCAGGCTGGCGTCGATTTCCTGGGCGCTGCCGGCCGGGTGGCCAAGGCCGGTCAGCACATTGCGCAACACGGACGGCGCGACTTTTTGCGGGCGGCCGTTGGCGTCGAGCCAATCGACTGCGAGACCGGCACGGCTGGCCAGGATTTCCAGTTGCGCATCACTCATGGACGCTCTCCAAACGGGGTAGCAAAGGGGGCTGCGGCGGCGAGGCTGACGAGCGCGCAATACGGGGCAAGGGTGTTTGGGGCCGGCAGGTCGGCGCCCTGTGGCGGGTATTCGAACAAGCGCGTGGCACCGGTCTGTGAGGTGTGGACTACGGGGCTGGCGCTGAGGTTCAGGTCAATGCGCAGCTGGCTGCCATCGCCCAGGCGCCAGGTTGCACTGACCGCGGCTTCACCCAGCACATCGGTGCCCAGTGCCCGGGCGCCCGGCAGGCGCGGGATGATGTGCCGGTGACGGATCTGCAACAGTCGTCGATACAGGTCGTGCATCTCGCAATGGCCGGTCGATGACAGGACTGGGCGGGACGCTGCAAATGTCTGCGGATCGTTCGGGTCCGGAATGTGTTCGCGCAGGATCGGGTCGGCAAAGGCGCTGAGCGCCGCGAACTCATTGCGCCGGCCGTCGCGAACCTGCCTGGCCAATTCACCGTGATGGCTGGTGAAAAACAGGAAGGGTTGCTCGACGGCAAATTCGTCGCCCATGAACAGCAGCGGAATCATCGGCGACAACAGCAGCAACACCGTGGCGGCCCGCAGCGCTTGCGGGTGGGCGAGTTGATGCAGGCGCTCGCCGAAGGCCCGGTTACCGATCTGGTCATGGTTCTGCAAAAACAGGATGAATGCACTGGGCGGAAGATGTCCGCTGGGTTCGCCCCGCGCCACACCATGGCGATTGAGATGGCCCTGGAACACGAAGCCCTGGCTCAGGCAGCGCGCCAGTTGTTCGGTGGGGTTTTGCGCGTAGTCGGCGTAATAGGCGTCGGTTTCGCCGGTCAGCAACACATGCAGGGCGTTGTGGCCGTCATCGTTCCACTGCGCGTCGTAACCCTGTTCGAGCAGGCTAGCCTGGTTGTGTTCGTTCTCCACCATCAGCCACACATGCCGCGCCGGTCCCGTCTGCTGGCGCACCCGTCGTGCCAGCTCCTGGATGAAATCCGGGTCTTCGATGGCGTGCACCGCGTCCAGGCGCAAACCGTCGAAACGGTACTCCAGCAGCCACATCAAGGCGTTTTCGATGAAGAAGTCCCGTACTTCGCGACGGCGCAAGTCTATGGCCGCGCCCCACGGCGTGTGTTTGTCTTCGCGAAAAAAGCCCTTGGCATAACGATGCAGGTAATTGCCGTCCGGGCCGAAGTGGTTGTAGACCACGTCGAGGATCACCGCCAGGCCGTGGCCATGGGCGGTGTCGATTAAGTGCTTGAGCTGCTCGGGGGAGCCGTATGACGCTTGGGGCGCGTAGGGCAGGACGCCGTCATAACCCCAATTGCGTTCGCCGGGAAACTGCGCGACAGGCATCAGTTCGATCGCGGTGACGCCCAGTTCGACCAGCCGCGCCAGATGCTGCTCGACGGCGCTGAAGCCGCCGAGCGCACCGACATGCAGTTCGTAGATCACCGCTTCGTTCCACGGCCGTCCCAGCCAGGCGGCGTGTTGCCAGGCATAGGCCAGCGGATCGACCACCACGCTGTGCCGGTCGATGTCGCCGGCCTGGGCACGGGAGGCCGGGTCGGGCACTTCCAGTTCGCCGTCGATGCTGTAGCGGTAACGCGTGCCCGCCGCGCATCGGATGTTGCTCACGAACCAGCCGTCGGCCTGGGGCAGCAACGGCAAGGACTGTCCATTTTCCAGTTCGACACTGACGTAGTACGCATCTGGCGCCCACAACGCGAATCGCGTGTGCTCTGCGTCCAGCATGATTGCGCCGTGGGGCCAGGTCTCAAGGGTCCGTAACGGCATCTTCAAAACCTCTTACTGTTTGTGCGATTTCCCCAATGCCTTGGCCACAAGCTGTTCGTAGAGCTCGGCGTAGGGTTCGACCGCCTTGCACCAGTTGAACGGCGCCGCCATGGCCCGGCAGCGCATGGCGTGCAGCAGGCCGGGAAAGGCGAACACCTTGAACGCGCGGCTCAGGGCTTCCTGATAGCTCTGCACCGTGGATTCATCGAACAGGAAACCGGTCACGCCGTTTTCGATGGTGTCGGCGAGACCGCCAGTGTTGCGTGCCACCGGCAACGAGCCGAAGCGCTGGGCGTACATCTGGCTCAGGCCGCATGGCTCGTATCGCGAAGGCATCAGCAGGAAGTCGCTGCCGGCAAACATGCGCCGGGCGTCGGTTTCGTTGAAGCCGATGCGCACGCCGATCTGCCCGGGGAAGCGCAGGGCCAGTTCACGCATGGCCTGTTCTTCTTCCGGCTCGCCGCGACCGATGATCGCGATCTGCCCGCCATTTTTGACGATGTACTCGGACACCGCCTCTGTCAGGTCCAGGCCTTTCTGATAAACCAGGCGCGAAACCACGGCGAACAGCGGTCCTTCGGAGTCTTTCAGGCCGAACAGTTCGCGGACATGGGCGGCGTTCACGGCCTTGCCATCCCAGTCGCCGATGTCGAACGGGCAGAACAGGTGCGGGTCGGTCGCCGAATCCCAGCTTTCATCGATGCCGTTGGGAATGCCACTGAGCAGGCCTTGCTGGGTCTTGGCGGCGAGGAAACCGTCCAGGCCGCAGCCGAAATCCGGGGTGGTGATTTCCTGGGCGTAGGTCGCGCTGACCGTGGTGATGTGGCTCGAATAGGCCATGCCGGCCTTGAGGAACGACATTTTGCCGTAGAACTCCATGCCTTCCTGTTGCAGCGCGTGTTGGGGAATGCCCAGTTCGGGGCACGAGCCCAGGCTGGTCACACCTTGATAGGCCAGGTTGTGGATGGTGAACAGCGTCGGTGTGCGCTGCCCACGCCAGTGCATGTAGGCAGGGGCCAGGCCGGCGGGCCAGTCGTGGGCGTGCACCAGGTCCGGGCACCAGTGGATCTGCGCGAGGTTGGCGGCAATATCAGCCGCCGCCAGGCCCAGGCGGGCGAAACGGATATGGTTATCCGGCCAGTCGCGGCCGTTGTTGGCGCCGTAGGGTGAACCTTCGCGCTCGTAGAGTTCGGGGCAGATCAACACGTAAATGACCAGGCCATCGGGCATGTCCATGCGCCCGATCTTGCACGGTGGCAACGCAGCATGGCCGCCAAGCTCACCGATGATATGAATGGGGTTCTCGCTGTGCAGCACTTGCGGGTAACCGGGGATCAACACCCGTACATCGTGCAGATGGGCCATGGCCCGCGGCAGTGCTGCGGAAACATCGCCCAGGCCACCGGTTTTCACCAGGTCGGCAATTTCCGAGGTGACGAACAGGACTTTCTTACGGTTCGGATTCTGGTTGGCTGCCGGGGTCAGCGTCCTGGTGCCTGGAGCGCTGGCGGGTTGGGTGTTTGCGGCAGTTACGGCGCTCGATTCGCCGACCTGATGAGCACGCTCTCCCTGTATTTCCAAAGCCGTACTGATCATATGAATCTCCCGTGTTGTTGATCTAATTCTTAGGTCTGGCAAACGGTGTTTCATGGCCATTTCCCGTGGCCGGCGCAAACGCGCTGCGCATCAGTGAGCAAGCGCTGCCCAATGCGTCGAGTCGAAGCAAAAGGGTTGAATCAGCCGTTGCAAAGATTGCACCAGTCGCAACGCACCTTCTTGTCAGAGGACCGATCGGGATTGGAAAAAGTTTCGACTATTTTTCCATTTTGTGACCGACCGGTTTCGCCTTGAGAAAGTGAGTCTAGGCCAGAACTTAGAGCGGTAAAGGGCAGATGGCAAAATTGTTGGACAATCGGTTTGTAGCGGGACGGACGTGCCTGATCGAGGTGCAAACGCCCCGACGAAGTGCATGTTTTTTTGCGTTCGGGCCTCAAAAAGTCACTGGGCAGTCATATAAATGTGCGAGGTGATATATCAGGCGCGCACTATTGTGGTGCGTGTTTTTTGAGTCCCGCATTTGGCCAAACCACTGCCTTACTGCCCACCTTGATGCCTTGTTATAGTTCGGGCCTCATTTTTGCCCGCAAAAGGATCATTGGCATGTCTCAGTACACTGCGTTCAACGTCGAACTGGTCGATAAAATCGCCCATGTGCAGATCAACCGCCCGGAGAAGATCAACTCGATGAACGCGGCGTTCTGGAGCGAGATCGTCGAGATCTTCCAGTGGATCGACGACACCGATGAAGTGCGGGTGGTGGTCCTCAGCGGAGCAGGCAAGCATTTCTCCTCGGGGATCGACCTGATGATGCTGGCCGGCGTGGCCAATGAACTGGGCAAGGACGTGGGACGCAACGCGCGCCTGTTGCGGCGCAAGATCCTCACCCTGCAAGCTTCGTTCAATGCCGTCGATAACTGCCGCAAACCGGTGCTTGCGGCCATTCAGGGTTACTGCCTGGGGGGCGCCATCGACCTGATCGCCGCGTGCGACATGCGTTATGCCGCCGAGGGCGCACAGTTTTCGATCAAGGAAATCGACATCGGCATGGCCGCCGACGTTGGCACGCTGCAACGCTTGCCGCGAATCATCGGTGACGGCATGCTGCGCGAACTGGCTTACACTGGTCGCACTTTTGGCGCCGATGAAGCGCGGAGCATGGGCCTGGTCAATCGCGTCTACAGCGACAGCGCCAGCCTGCTCGACGGCGTCATGGGCATTGCCCGGGAAATCGCCGGCAAGTCACCGATCGCCGTCACCGGCACCAAGGAGATGATCAGCTACATGCGTGACCATCGCATCGATGACGGCCTCGAATACATCGCCACCTGGAACGCCGCCATGTTGCAATCCACCGATCTGCGCGTGGCCATGGCCGCCCATATGAGCAAACAGAAACCCGAATTTCTGGATTGATTAACCATGATTCCTCGCTGGACCACCGCAGTACTGGACACCGATCAACCCGGCGGCTGGGCCATCGCGCGCAGCCCCGAAGGCTTTCTGTTCGATGACAACGGCGCACTGTTCGCGCGCGAATGGCTGAAACGTCAGGACCTGTCGATTCTGGCCGAGCATGGCATCGGTCACCTCGATGGCGAGCCGGTCTATCTGCTGGAGTTGCGCAGCCACAGCGAAGTGCCGGGTTGCAACTGGAAAGGCCTGCGGGCGTTCATGCTCGAAGGCGATCACACGCTGTACAAGGTGCTCGGTTACGCCGCGCAGATCGGCACCTGGGCCCGGGAGCACCGCTTTTGCGGTAACTGCGGTCAGGCCATGACCCAGGTGCCGCGCGAGCGCGCGATGTATTGCCAGCCATGTGATCTGCGCAGCTACCCGCGGATTTCGCCGAGCATGATTGTCCTGGTGACTCGAGGCGATGAAGTGCTGTTGGCACGTTCACCGCGTTTTGTCAGCGGTGTCTACAGCACATTGGCGGGGTTCGCCGAACCGGGCGAATCGGCCGAGGACTGCCTGATTCGCGAGGTTCGCGAAGAGGTGAGCATCGAGGTCAGGAACATCCAGTACATGGGCAGCCAGTGCTGGCCGTTCCCGCACTCGATGATGCTTGGCTTTCACGCCGAATATGCCGGTGGCGAGATCGTCTGTCAGGAAGACGAGATCGAGGACGCCCAGTGGTTCAACGTGCACGAGCTGCCGCCGTTGCCGGCGTCACGCTCGATTGCCCGTTACCTGATCGACGTCTATGTGGCGCGGCGCTTAGGCCACGCTGAACCAGTGCTGCCAGGCTAGGCGCACGGTCAGGCCCAGCACCACGGTGATGAACACCGGGCGAATGAATTTCGCGCCGCCGCTGATGGCGGTGCGAGCGCCGAAGAAGGCGCCGACCATCAACGATGAGCCCATGCACAGGCCGATGACCCAATCCACCTGACCGGAAAAGATGAAGATCGATAGTGCCGCCGCGTTGCTGACGAAGTTCATGCTGCGCGCCACGCCGCTGGCCTTCACCAGGTCGATGGGGTAGAGCAGCAGGCTGCTCACGGTCCAGAACGCACCCGTGCCGGGACCGGCCACGCCGTCATAGAAGCCGAGGCTGAAGCCTTGGGTCGACTGCCACTTTTTCTTGATCGGTGCGTTGCTATCCAGCGGCGCTTTCGGCGTACCGCCAAACAAGAGATAGACACCGCAAGCGAAAACGATCACCGGCAGCATTTTGTTCAGCCATTCCGCCGGCAGGTAATGGGCGACCACGGCACCGGTCAGCGCGCCGACCAGAGTGCCGACGATGGCGTGGACCCATTGCGCGGGGTGGAACAACTTGCGGCGGTAGAAGGTGAAACTGGCAATGGCCGAGCCGAAGGTCGAACTGAGTTTGTTGGTGCCCAGCACCAGGTGCGGCGGCAGGCCGGCGGTCAGCAAGGCAGGAGTGGTCAATAGCCCACCGCCACCGGCGATGGCGTCGATGAAACCGGCAACAAAAGCGACAAGGGCCAGGATGGCCAGGGTGGAGAGGTCAACGCTAAGTTCGAAAGGCATGGGATCGGCTTAATCGGCGGGTGCAGAAAGGGCTGCGGGGAAGGGGCGACATGTTACCCACACTAACAACACAACACCAATGTGGGAGCGGGCTTGCTCGCGAAGAGGCCGCCAGATCCAGCATAAATGTTGGCTGACACACCGCTTTCGCGAGCAAGCCCGCTCCCACAGGGTTTAGCGTGAAGCTGAATTACAAGCCCAGATCCGACAGCCCCGGATGATCGTCAGGCCGACGCCCCAGCGGCCAGTGGAACTTGCGCTCGCTTTCCTTGATCGGCATGTCGTTGATGCAGGCGAAGCGGCGGGCCATCAGGCCGTCCTCGTTGAACTCCCAGTTTTCGTTGCCGTAGGAGCGGAACCAGTTACCTGAGTCGTCGTGCCATTCATAGGCATAACGCACGGCAATGCGATTGTCGGTAAATGCCCAGAGCTCCTTGATCAGCCGGTAGTTCAGTTCCCTGGCCCATTTGCGGGTCAGGAAGCCCTTGGCCTCTTCGCGGTTGTGGGCGAACTCGGCGCGGTTGCGCCATTGGGTGTCCAGGGTGTAGGCCAGGGACACACGCTCGGGGTCGCGGGAGTTCCAGCCGTCTTCGGCCAGGCGAACTTTTTCAATGGCCGATTCACGGGTGAATGGGGGTAATGGCGGACGAACTTCGGCGTTAGACATTTCAAGTCTCCGTATCAAGTTAAAGTTCAAACAATTGTCGAACTTGATCAGGTTGCTACAGGTCCAATAACTTTCGCGCCATGCATTGCGCATTATCGGCGGCACTGTGATCACCCATTACAAGCGCCACGGTAATGGCACCGTCGATCAGGATCAGCAGCTGTCTGGCCAGCAGTTGCGGATCCTCGGCGCCATGTTCGGTACACAGCTCGCACAGGTAGTCGAGCAGCTTCTGTTTATGTTCTTTGGCGACCAGGCGCACCGGGTCTTGCGGGTCGCCGGTTTCGCCGCTGGTGTTGATGAAGGCGCAGCCGCGGAAACCTTCGCAGGCGAACCACGACTTGAGTACGGTAAACAGGTTGAGCAGTCGCTCGGCCGGGGTTTGTGCCTGGCCGACTGCGCCTCTGTACCAGTGCATCCAGCGCTGGTCGCGGCGTTGCAGGGCCGCCACAACCAGTTCGTCCTTGTTGGCGAAGTAGCGGTAGACGCTTTTTCTGGAGACGCCGGCGGTTTTCACCAGAAGATCCATGCCAGTGGCGGCTATGCCACTTTTGTAGATCAACTTTTCGGTGACATCCAGAATGATGTCGCGTGTGTCGTTGCTAGTGATTTCGTTCATGTGACAAACAGTAGAACGATCGTTCTCCATGGTCAATCGATATTTTTCTAGTGCCTGATAAATGGTCTTCGCGAGCAGGCTCGCTCCCACATGGGAATGCATTCAGCCAGTGAGAGCGAGCCTGCTCGCGAAGGGGACATTACAGACGGTAACAAGACCCGAACCTTTGCATGGTGTAAGCTCATGGGTTCTTCGGATTCGACCCATTGCGAGCCCTATGCCGTCGCTTTTCAAACGCTCCCTGCTGCCCAAGTTGCGCAGTTTTCCGCTGACGGCCGATGCCGTCAGCGTCCTCGCCGGCGCTGCCGAATTCCGTCGTTGCCTGCTGGAGAAAATTGCCAGCGCGACCCGGCGTATCTACATCGTTGCGCTGTACCTGCAACAGGATGAAGCCGGCCAGGAAATACTCGATGCCTTGCACGCGGCCAAACTGGCGCGTCCGGAACTGGACGTGGTGGTGGTCGTCGACTGGCTGCGCGCCCAGCGCGGCCTTATCGGTGCCGGCAAGCAGCCGGGAAACTCCGCGTGGTATCAGGAAGTGACCCGTACCCATGCCAGCGAAGTGCCGATCTACGGCGTCCCGGTACAAACCCGCGAGCTGTTCGGTGTGTTGCACCTTAAAGGCTTCGTGATCGATGACTGGGTGATCTACAGCGGCGCGAGCCTGAACAACGTCTATCTGCACAAGTTCGACAAGTACCGCTACGACCGCTATCACCTGTTGCACAATCGTGAACTGGCCGATTCGATGCAGCACCTGGTGCAGCACGGCCTGGTGGCGTCCAAGGCGGTGCACCGCCTCGACCTGCCGAACCTGCCGACCACCCGCAGCCTGCGCAATGACATTGGTGACCTGCGCAGCCGCCTCAAGCACGCGGCGTACGACACCACGCAGGGCACCACCGACAGGACCGGTTTGTCCGTCAGCCCGCTGCTTGGCGTCGGCAAGAACAATCCGTTGAACCGGGTGATCTGCGAACTGATCGCCAGCGCCCAGCAGCAACTGACCATTTGCACGCCGTACTTCAACCTGCCGCTGGCGATCATCCGCGAGATCAACCGCGCACTGGCCCGTGGGGTGAAGATCGACATTGTGGTCGGCGACAAGACGGCCAACGATTTCTACATTCCGCCGAGCGAACCCTTCCGGGTCATTTCGGCGCTGCCGTACCTGTACGAAATCAGCTTGCGCCGGTTTGCCAAGCGTCATCAACGCAACATAAACAGCGGGCAGTTGAACCTGCACCTGTGGCGAGATGGCGACAACACCTATCACCTCAAGGGCATGTGGATCGACCGGCGCTATACCTTGCTGACCGGCAACAACCTCAACCCGCGGGCGTTTCGACTCGATCTGGAAAACGCCTTGTTGATCGATGACCCCCATGGCGAACTGCTGGAACCGCGTGGCAAAGAGCTGGCGGAGATCTTCCAGCACACCCGGCGCATCGAGCACTTCCAGAACCTGGAAACCCTGGCCGAGTACCCGGCGGGCGTGGCCAAGTTCCTCAAGCGCGTGAGCCGTGTGCGGATAGAGCGGTTGCTTTACCGCATCCTGTAAACCCGGTGGGTCTCAGAAAAGCGATCGCGAGCAAGCTCGCTCCCACAGGGTTATTCGATCAGCGTTCAGCGGGTGGTTTCGGCTAATATGCCCCCACTCGAACAAGAACAGGGCTTGCCGCGATCCATGTCGGAAAAAGACACCATCTCCATTCAACTGGTGCGTGAAGCACTGTTGCAAAGCTGCGCGCCGGGCATCGCCACGGACGAGGTGTTGAGCAAAGTCGGCATCGACCCGCAACTGTTGGGCAGCACCGACGCCCGTGTTCCGGCCACCGCTTATGCGCGCCTGTGGCGGGTGCTGGCACGGCGCGGCGATGATGAGTTCTTTGGCATGGACTTGCGCAAACTGAAATCCGGCAGCTTCGCGTTCCTGTGTCGCGGTGCCATGCTCCAGCCCAACGTGGCGGCGGGAGTGGCCAGTGGCCTGGAGTTTCTGTCGTTGATCCTCGAGCACCTGCCGGCGCAGTTGGTGCGTCAGCAAAGCCTGGCGGAAATCGTCCTGCTGGAGGACGACAAGGACCCGCGCCGGGCCTTCACCTATTTCACTTACTGGATGATCGTGCATGGCGTTGCCTGCTGGCTGGCAGGGCGGCGGATTCCGATCCTGGCCATCGAACTGCGCTGTTCGAAACCGGATTTCTGCGATGACTATCAGGTGATGTTTTCCGAGAACCTGCGCTTCAACCGCCCACGCACGCGGATGATTTTCTCCGCCGATTGCCTGGACCTGCCCATCAAGCGCAGCCCTGAGGAACTCGAGCGATTCCTGGCCCGTGCGCCGGCGAACATTCTGGTGAAGTACCGCGATCCGCAGAGCCTGGCCAGTCGCATCAAACACGACCTGCGCCACCTGCCGGCCGAACACTGGCCGGAAACCGAAGCCCTGGCGCAACGCCTGTGCATGTCGGCCTCGACCTTGCGCCGCCGACTGGCCGAGGAAGGGCAAACCTACCAGGGCCTCAAGGATGGCGTGCGCAAGGAACTGGCGATCGTCTGGCTGGCGGAGCCGGCGATCAGCTTCAGCGAAATCGCCACGCGGCTGGGGTTCGCTGACGTCAGTTCGTTCTACAAGGCGTTTCGCAAGTGGTCGGGGTCGAATCCGGGGCATTACCGCAGCCTGATTCTCAATGATACCGAGTAAGTCAGCAGCGCAATGACCGTATATTCCCGAGCTGTTAACGGCTGCCGGTGGTAGGCCCTGGCAGATTGAGGGTGCCACTGTCGACGAAACGCATCGTGTTGAACACCCCACCCGAGAGCTTGCCTCGCAGGACGTAGGGCATGTTGTTCAGCGTTTTCATCTGGCTGATGCCATAGGTCTGGCGGATCACCGAAAACGCCGAAACACTGACCGGCACGGTGACGATGGTGTCGGAAAAACGTCCGATCGTACCCTGCACATCGGTGACGCCAGAGGCGAAGGGCTGGCCATTGATGTCCAGGTCCAGGGCAACGCCGCTGTAGGTGAGGGTGTAGTCATTGGGGTTCTGCACGCGGATTCTCACGGCAAAGCGCACTTCCATGCCTTCGCCTTGCAGGGGGTCGACACCCACGACGTTGATTTTCAACGGGTCTCGATTGGGCAAGGAGGAGCAGGCGCCCAGACAGAGCAGGAGGGAAATCAGGACCGCATGGAGGCTGCGCATGGACGTGCTCTCATCTGAAAAAGACTGAACCGCCAGCGGCTCAGCCCTTGAGCCCGACTAGTGGTTCGACTGTGCGACCATCGCAGGCTTTGCGGGTTCATCCCTGGCGGTCACATCGGGGTTCTGCATCACCTGAAGCACGGAGGCCTCCGGATCGAATTCGTCCTCTTCCAGTTCGATGAACTCTTCGGGCAGGAAGATATTAAGAACGATAGCGCACAGCGCGCCGACGGTGATGGGCGATTCGAAAATGTTGTGCAGGGCCTTGGGCAGTTCACGCAAGACTTCCGGCACGGCGGCCACGCCCAGGCCCATGCCGATGGAAATCGCCACGATCAGCATGTTGCGCCGATGCAGGCCGGCCTCGGCGAGAATCTTGATCCCGGCCACCGCGACGGTGCCGAACATCACCAGTTCGGCGCCGCCGAGCACCGGTTTCGGCATCAGTTGCAGTACCGCGCCGATCATCGGGAACAGGCCAAGCACCACCAGCAATCCGGCAATGAAAAACGCCACGTAACGGCTGGCCACACCGGTGAGCTGGATCACCCCGTTGTTCTGGGCGAAGGTCACCATCGGCATGCTGTTGAACACCGCGGCCATGGCCGAGTTGAGGCCATCGGCGAGCAGGCCGGACTTGATCCGGCGAATGTACACTGGGCCCTTGACCGGTTGCCGGGAGATCATCGAGTTGGCCGTGAGGTCGCCCGCGGCCTCCAGCGGCGACACCAGGAAGATCACCGCCACCGGAATGAACGCCACCCAATCGAAGGAGAACCCGTACTTGAAGGGTACCGGTACGCTCATCAGCGGCACTTCAGGCAGGCTGTTGAAATCCACCTGGCCCATGAGCCATGCCACCCCGTAGCCCAGGGTCAGGCCGATGACAATCGCCCCCAGGCGCAGAAACGGCACATCCACCCGGTTCAACACCACGATGGTGCCCAGCACCAGCGCCGCCAGGGCCAGGTGACTGGCCGCCCCAAGATCCGGGGCGCCGAAGCCGCCGGCGATGTCGGTCATCGCCACCTTGATCAGCGACAAACCCATCAGCGTGATGATGGTTCCGGTCACCACCGGGGTGATCAGCATGCGCAGTTTGCCGATGAACTGGCTTAACACCACCTCGATGAACGCGGCAAAGAAGCACACGCCGAAGATGGTCGAGAGAATCTCATCGGTGCCGCCACCCCGGGCCTTGACCATGAAGCCGGCGCTGAGAATCACACTGATGAACGAGAAACTGGTGCCTTGCAGGCACAACAGGCCCGAGCCCACCGGACCGAAGCGCCGCGCCTGCACGAAGGTGCCCAGGCCGGAGACGAACAGTGCCATGCTGATCAGGTAGGGAATTTCGCTTTGCAGGCCCAGGGCGCTGCCCATGATCAGCGTCGGGGTGATGATGCCGACGAAGCTCGCCAGGACGTGTTGCAGGGCGGCAAAGACGGTGGCGGTCAGATGCGGGCGGTCATCGAGGCCGTAGATCAGATCGCTGTGGCGTGGAGCGGGGGCTTTTTCGGAGGCGGTCATGGTGGTTTGCGTGCCAGAAGGCGGGCCGGGTCAGAAAATGGAGGCGCAGGATGCCAGAACCGCCCGGCCACGGCAAAAGAACCTCCAAAACAGCGACTTACAGTCGTGGGGCGAGCACTTCGCCCACACTGCGGCGTTTGGCGTGCAGTTGGCTGGCCTGGATCAACTGTTCGAGGTCTTCGGGCGTGACGTCATAGAACGCTTCCATGTCGGCCAACGCCAGTTTCAGGTCTTCGGCGGTGATGGCCTGACGGTCGACCGGCGGATGATCGGCAGGAATCCTGGCCACCGGTTCGCTGGCGCTCTTGGGGTAACGAACACGGGTCAGGTTGTTGTAGATCAGGGCGCAGAGCAGCATCGTCGCCGCGCTGAGCATCACCGGCCCAATGGCTTTCCAGTCCATGGCAATGGTTGCCGGATCGGCCAGCACCAGGGTCAGGGCCAATGCACCGGCCGGTGGATGCAGGCACCGCAGCCAGCACATCAGGATCAACGCCATGCCCGCCGCCAGGCAAGCGCTACCCAAGGTTCGTCCCAACACATGGGCCACCAGCAGGGCAATCACCCCGGCGCTCAAGTAACCGCCGAGAATCGACCAGGGCTGGGCGAGCGCGCCCGAAGACACGGCAAACAACAGCACCGCCGAGGCCCCCAGCGGGCCGATCAGGTGCTGGGCCACCTCGATGCCGAACACCTGGCTACAGAGCCACACACTCATCAGTGTCCCCAAGGCCATGCCGATGGCGGCGCGGCTCCATTCGGTGGGGCGGGTGTTGATGGCGGCAGGCAACCAGCGAGCAAGCATTCCGAGAAAACTCCGGCAGAAAAAATCGAGGTAAAAAAAGGGCTTAGCTGGGGAACCCAGAAAGCCCTTGAAGTCGTTCCAACTGTTGGGGGAGGAACGCGCACAGTGTGCCGTTCAATTAAGTTACTGACAAATTCATATTAATGAGCTTTGAGTGCATTAATTTTGTTGTAACTTTCTCCGTCGGCCGCTTATGTAGCACAGCAAACCACCCAGGGCCGCGAGTGCACTCAAGGCATAAAACATCGTCGGCGCGGGGGTGTGCATCAACATGAAGCCGCAAATCACCGGGCTCAGCGCGCCGCCAAGGGCAGCGAGGTTTTGTGCACCGTAGTAGCTGCCGCGCAGATCTTCCGGCGCCAGGGTGTCGACGAACAGAAACTCGGCCGGGTAAATGATGATTTCACCGAGGGTGAAGATGAACATCGCCACGCACCAGCTCACCAGACTGTCCGCCACGCTGAAGCCGATCAGCCCGAGGATGAACAGGCCGGTGCCGGCCACGATCCATTGGCGCAGTTGCTCACGCTTGAGAAAACGCCCGATCTGGTATTGCAGCAGGATCACGCTGATGGCGTTGCAGGCGAGCAGGGCAGCCATGATTTCCATGGTGTGTTGGGGGTCGCTGGTCACCAGCAGGTACTGCGACAGGTAAAAGGTAAACCGTCCGTGCACCACGGTGCTGAGCAGGCAACCGGCGGTGAACATGATCAGCGTGCGATCGTTTTTCAGGGTGATCAGGGTTTTGAGGAAACTCTGCGCCTGGCCGGTGACAGATGAACTCGCCGGGTCCTTTGCGATCCCGGTCATCAGGAAAATACTGAAAAAAGCGATGGCCGCCGCGATCAGGAAAGGTGCACTGGCAAAGGCCCCGGCAATCAGCACACCGAACATCGGCCCGACGGCGTAGCCGATGTTGGTCAGCGTATAGCTCAAGGAAAACGCCTTGGCGCGCTGGCCCACCGGGAGGTTGTCGCTGAGGATCGCTTTTGAACCGATGAGGAACAGCGATGAAGCGGTTTCGGTGACGATCAGGGTGATCGTGGTCAGGTAGAGGTTTTCAGCAAAGGTCAGCAACACCAGGCCGACCGCGCTGGACGCCATCGAGAGAATCAGCAACCGGCGTTTTTCGAAGCGATCGATGATGTAGCCGCCATACAGGGAGAGCAGGGTGGCGATGAACACTGCAATGCCGAGCAGCAAGCCAACATCCTGCTGGTTGAGGCCCAGCTTGTCGCTGACGAACAGTGTGAGCAACGGGCTGGTGATGGCGCGGCTGACGACGATGGTCAGCGAGCAGATCAGCAGGCGGCGAATGAGGGGGGAGTAGCTGGTCACGGCGCGAATATCCTTATTCGAGCGGGTCGGCATCAGCCCGGTCGTGAGCGCTACTTTAGCAGTCGGCCCCCCTGTCGTTGCTACGGGATTTACTTAAGGTGCAGGAGCACGAAATCATTCTTGTCGAACCGCCCGCTCAGCACTGGCGGCAATGCACCAACGGCTGTGCTTTGCAGTGTCTGGTAGGTGTTGCGGTCCATCATCAGCCACGCCGGGCCCTTGAGGGCTAAAAGCTCCGGTGGGGAGTCAGTGAAAACCGGGTGCAGGTCCTGCGGGATGTTGACCATGAACTTGATGGCCTTCGCGTCTTTGCCCATCCCGTGCATGACCAGCGGCGCCGGGTCTTTTTGCACGAGTTCAAAAGCTTCGCGACTGAAGGTCCGGGTGTCGTAGAGCTGTCGTTGAATGGGCTCGAACTGCAGGATGTAGGACGACCACAGTGCCAGGACCGCGCAGAGGGCCAGTATCTGAGCTCGCCAGCGGGACTGCCTGAGCGCTGCCAGGGCGATCGCTTGCAACACTCCGAGCAGGATGAACAGGGAAGTGAGGTGAGCCACCCCATCGGGGAATTTTTGCCGTACCACCAGCAATGCCGTGATCAGCAGCCCCGGGATCAGCAGCCACAGCCCCTGCATCAACCCCCGCAGCCAGGCAAACCATTGACCCTGCGTCGCGTAAAACGGATACGCCGCCACGATTGCCGCCATGGGCAACATCGGCAGCAGGTAGCGGGCCTTTTTCGCCTGGGGAATGGAAAGGCCGAGCATTACGATCAGTCCGGCCGCCACGCAGTACTGCATCAGGCGCAATGCCGGCCCGGTTTCCCTCGAACCGGTTAACGCAGCGGCCCCAAGCGTCAGCACGGCCAACGGCCAGGCCAGCGCGTAATTGCCCATCGAGCTGGTGAAGTAATACAACGCTCCGTTGGACCCTTCGCTACCGTCCATGCGTCCCAGGAACTGCATGCGAATCACTTCCTGCAGGAAGGCCGGGCCGCCGCTGACGCCTGCCAGCCACAACAGCAGCCCAATGCACACCGCCAGCAGTACCGATGCCAGCAATCCGAAGACCATCAGCCGTCGCCATTGGCGATCAAGCAGAAAACAGCTGCAGAGCATCCCCGCAGGAATGACCAGGCCGATGGGCCCACGAATCCAGAAGCCCAGCATCAGCAAGGCAAAGATCAGAACCCGGCGGCGCGGCGCCGCGAAATGATCGGCGGCATAGCCAAGGTAGAAAACGCTGAACGCGACGGCCGCCAGCATCAGGTCGAGGGAAACGGCATGGGTTTGCGTGATGAAGGTATTGGTCAACAGCATCAAGGCGATGCTCAACAGCGCCCAGCGCGTGGAGTAGGGTGCCAACAGGCGGTACATCAAGCTGACGATGACCGCTGCGGCGATGGCACTCGGCAGCCATGCGGTCAGGCTGCTGACCTGGCCGAACGGCAGCGAAAGCAGCCAGATGAATACCGTTGAAAGTCCCGAATAGTCGGCGTAGGGCTGGCCATAGGTCGTCGGAAAAAACGACGGTCCATTGCGCAGCATCTCCTGGGCGAACAGCACGAAGCGCGAATCGAAACCGATGACCGCTTGCTGGTAAATCCCGGCGCAGAACAACAACAGCGCCAACAGACCCAACGCGAGGGACTGTTGGCGGATGTGAGGGAGCATGGTGTTCAGGCAACCACTGACTCGGCAAACCATTGCTGGTACGGAATCGGCAATTTGCTCGACTCACCCCGGCCGATCGGAAAGTAGGTGAAACCGATGCGTGCCAGGCGGTCCGAGTCGTAAAGGTTGCGGCCGTCGAAGATCACCGGTGCATTGAGCCGCTGCTGGATCAGCTGGAAGTCCGGCGCCTTGAACTGTTGCCATTCGGTGCAGATGATCAGTGCATCGGCACCGGACAGGACTGACTCGGGCGTGCCCATGAGCATCAGCTTCGATTCATCGGGATACAGCTTTTGGGTTTCCTGCATGGCTTCCGGGTCGAACGCACGGACATTCGCCCCGGCGGCCCACAAGGATTCGAGCAACACCCGGCTCGGCGCATCGCGCATGTCGTCGGTATTTGGCTTGAACGCCAGGCCCCACAAGGCAAACGTCTTGCCATGCAAGTCGCCCTTGTAGAACGCGTTGATGCGCTCGAACAGCTTGTATTTCTGTCGCTCGTTGATGGCTTCCACCGCTTGCAGCAGGTCGCTGGAGCAATGGGCCTGCTCGGCGCTGTGGATCAGGGCGCGCATGTCCTTGGGGAAACATGAGCCACCGTAGCCGCAACCGGGGTAGATGAAGTGATAGCCGATGCGGGAGTCGGCGCCGATGCCCAGGCGTACCGATTCGATGTCGGCACCCAGGTGTTCGGCCAGTTCTGCGATCTGGTTGATGAAGCTGATCTTGGTCGCCAGCATGCAGTTGGCGGCGTACTTGGTCAGCTCGGCGCTGCGCAGGTCCATGAACATGATGCGCTCATGGTTGCGGTTGAAGGGCGAGTACAGGTCACGCATCACGTCACGCACTTCTTCGCGTTCACAGCCGATGACGATACGGTCCGGGCGTCGGCAGTCGGCCACGGCCGAACCCTCTTTCAAGAATTCCGGATTGGAGACGATATCGAACTGCAATACGCGCCCGGCGCTGAGCAGGCATTTATCGATGTGTGCACGCAAGGCATCGCCGGTGCCGACCGGGACAGTGGATTTCTCCACCAGGATCGCCGGTTGCTCGCGATGACGGGCCACGGCGTCGCCCACCGACATCACGTAGCGCAAGTCCGCCGAGCCGTCGTCCCGGGACGGAGTACCGACTGCGATGAACAACACTTGTCCGTGCTGTACCGCGAACTTTTCGTCGCTGGTGAACTGCAACCGCCTGGCGTCCAGACCTTCGCGCACCAGGCTGGCCAGCCCGGGTTCGAAAATACTCACGTGGCCCTGTTGGAGCAGTTCGACTTTATTCTCGTCAACGTCCATGCAAACCACATCGTGGCCGACTTCCGCCAATACTGCTGCCTGCACCAGGCCGACATATCCGCTACCAAATACACTGATTTTCATGGGGCACTCCTTGATTCGGGCGCACGAGCAGGTCGAGAGTTGATGGTAATGACGCCGAGGATGACCAAGGCCACGCCAAGGCTTTTTGCAAGGCTGAACGTTTCGTTGAACAGCGGCAGGCTGGCGGCTAGCAGGTACACCAATGCGTAGCTGACGCTCAGCAACGAGTAGGCACGACCCAGGGGCAGGTCCCGCAGGGCGGCGAGCCAGCAGAGCATCGACAGGGCGTAGGCGAAGATGGCCAGGAGCACTACGGCAACCGCTGTCAGGTCGACGGGGGCGCTGAGCCATTGTTCGGGTTGTGGCAGGTGGCTCATGCTCCAGCGCATGCCCAGTTGGGCGGCGCTGACCAGCAACACACTGCCCAGTGCGAAGGTGATGCCGCGACTCAGGTTCATGCGTGTTGCCCCAGCAATGCCACGCCGCCGATCACCAGCGCCACACCGAGCCAGTGGCGGCGGTCGATGGTTTCGTGGAACACGAAACGCGCCACCAGGGTGATCAGCACGAAGTTCAGGCTCAGCATCGGGTAGGCAATCCCGACTTCCAGACGTTGCAGCACCAGCAGCCATACCAGCAGGCCCAGGCCCAATGAGGCCAGGGCCAGCCAAAGCCAGGGCGAACGCAGTTTGTCCGCCCACCCGGAAGGTTTGCCGCGCCAGCTTTCTACCGCATATTTCTGGGCGATCTGGCCCAGGCAGGTCAGCAGGCAGGCCACCAGCAGCAATAGCAGGCTCATGGTGCCGCCTGAGGAATAATCAAAATCACCAGATTGCCTTGTTCATACCGCTTGCCCTCTTTGGGCAACAGTTCAAGTTCGCGCAGCTCTTCTTCGCCCTTGACCCGCATGACCACACCCACCGAGCCTTGCTGGCGGGCATCGTGCATCCACTGTTGCACCTGATCGGAGTCGACGCGCTGTTCAAGCGAGTCAGGATAGGCAAGGCCATATTTCAATTCGCCTATCGTGTTGAAAAAAGCCACGTCCGGCCGTTTCACCCGCCAGGACAACGCCGACGCGGCACCCAGATCGTTGCTCAATAATTTGGCACTCTGGCCAAGTTCCTCGGCGTGATCGAGGATGAATTGGTCAGGGGTTTTATTGGCGACGACGGAATTGGGCAGTCCGGCGGGCAGCACGGCGGCGAGCAACAGGCTGCCAAAAGCCGGGGCCGCCCAGCACTGCAATGGGCGCAAGGCCTGTAGCAGGTTGGCCATGATCCAGCCGATCAAACCGACGAACACCAATACCAGGTTGTGCAGTTCATGATCGTAAATTGGTTTTTTCAGTTGCAGATAAACCAGGGTCAACAGGGTGGCCACACCCACAGCCAGATTCAGCAGGCCGTTGATGCCCAGGGCGCGACCTTGCTCCAGCTTCAATCGGTCAGCCAGAGCATGGCCGAGCAACAATGCCAGCGGCAGCAGGCACGGCAGGATGTAGGCCGGCAACTTGCCCTTGCTCAGGCTGAAGAAGAACAACGGCATCCACAGCCACAGCAGCAGGAACCCGATATTGGTTTGGCGCCGGGTCTGCCAGGCTTGCTTGAGCGCGGGGGGCAGCATGGCAACCCACGGTATGCTGAACGCCACCAGCAGCGGCAGGTAGTACCACCATGGCGCGTCATGCTGGGCATCGTCCCCGGCAAAACGGCGGATGTGCTCGTGCCAGAAGAAGAATCGCCAGTAGTCGGGCTCCTGGGCGTGTACAGCCAGTGCCCATGGCAGGCTGACGACAATGGCGACCACGATCGCCACAGGGCCATAGACCAACAGTTCACGCCAGCGTTTTTGCCAGATCATCCAGGGCAGGGCGATCAGCACCGGCAACAGCCAGGCCAGGAAGCCCTTGGTCATGAAGCCCATGCCGCAAGCGAGGCCCAACACCGTCCACGCGATCAGGCGTTGCCCACGGCTCTTGCTGTCGAGCGCGAACCATAGCGCCGCCAGGCTCAGGTTCACCCAAAAGGTGAATTGCGGATCGAGGTTGGCGTACCCCGCCATAGCCGCAATGATGGTGAAGCTCATGAAGATCACGGCGCAGGCGAGACTCTTGCGCGGCTCGTTCCACATCCGGCGGGCGACCAGATAGCACAGCAACACACCCAAAGCGGTGCTCAGTGCCGAGGCGAAGCGCACTCCGAACAGGTTCTGGCCGAACAGCGCCTGACCGATGGCAATCATCCAGTAGCCGGCCGCGGGTTTTTCGAAATAGCGCACGTCCATGAAATGCGGCGACACCCAGTTGCCGCTCAGGAGCATGGCCTGGCTGATCTGGGCGTAGCGGGTTTCATCGGGAATCCATAAACCGTGACTGCCCAGTGGCAGCAGGTACGCCAGAGCCATCATGGTCAGCAATAACGGCAAAGCCCAGCGTTTGCTCATGCGCCTTGCACTCCCAGCCAGCCTTCGCGACCTTCGAGCGCACCGCGTACCACGCGGCCGATCGGCAAACTGTCAGGGGCCTGGGGCAACAAGTCGCCCAAGGGGTGAAAACAAATGTCTCGCTGATGTGCATCGCTCAGCAGTTGACGGAAATCGTTGGCCATCAGAATCCCTTCTACCTCGGCATGGATAGTGTAGACATCGAGCTTTTCCGGGCTGAACCGGTCCAGGATGAACCTGTTGAAGTCCTTGGCGGCGACGGTCGGGCCGACCACTTCGTCGAAGGTCGGCAGGTTCACCGGGATTTGCGGTGTGCCCAGTCGACCATTGGCCAGTTGCGGCTGGAACAGGCTCTGGCCACGACAATCACTGTTGTAGCGAAAACCGAAACCCTGCTTGGCTTCGATCACACGCTCGTCGGCACGCCAGCCGGCGGACGCCGAGCAGGTGATCTTTTCCCCAAGGATGTCGCTGAGGGTGTCCACGCCACGGCGTATCTGATCGACCAGTTGTGCGTCGCTCCAGCGCCCGGCATTGGCCTGCCAACCATGGTGATCCCAGGCGTGCAAACCCACCTCATGCCCGGCATCCCGGGCCTGGCGCATCAAGTGCCCCAGGTCGCGGCCGATCGGTTTCCCGGGCCATGCGGTGCCGGCCAGCAGAATGTCCCAGCCATACAGGCCGGCAGCGTTGGAGCGGAGCATTTTCCAGAGAAACTGCGGACGAATGAGACGCCACAAGTGGCGCCCCATGTTGTCCGGCCCGACACTGAAGAAGAACGTCGCCTTGACCTGAGCTTCATCAAGGATTTCCAGCAACCGGGGAACCCCTTCGCGGGTGCCTCGGTAGGTGTCGACATCGATCCGAAGGCCTGCCTGCATCAGCATGATTCTTCTGCAGGGCGCTCTGCGATTTCGAGCATGGCCTCGCGCAAGAAGAAGTCCAGGGTGTTGCCGATGGTTTCGCTCATCTCAACGGTTGGCGTCCAGTCCAGCAGGCGCTTGGCGTTGGCGATGCTTGGCTTGCGGTGCGACACGTCCTGGTAACCGGTGCCGTAGAACGCCTTGCTCTCGATGTCGCGGAAACCGGCGAACGGAGGGAAGTTGGCGCGCAACGGATGAGCTTCGAACTGACGCAGCAACTCTTCGCCTAACTGACGGATGCTGGCCTCGTTGTCCGGGTTGCCGATGTTGATGATCTGGCCATTGCAGACATCGTTGTCGTTGTCGATGATCCGTGCCAGGGCTTCCACACCGTCGGCGATGTCGGTGAAGCAACGTTTCTGCTCGCCACCGTCGAACAGGCGAATCGGTGTACCTTCCACCAGGTTCAGGATCAGCTGGGTAATCGCCCGGGAACTGCCGATACGGGCCGAATCCAGGCGGTCCAGGCGTGGGCCCATCCAGTTGAACGGACGGAACAGGGTGAAGTTCAGGCCCTTCTGGCCGTAGGCCCAGATCACGCGGTCCAGCAGTTGCTTGGAGACCGAGTAGATCCAGCGTTGCTTGTTGATCGGGCCGACCACCAGGTTGGAGGTGTCTTCGTCGAAGTTGTTGTCCTGGCACATGCCATAGACTTCCGACGTCGACGGGAAGATCACGCGCTTGTTGTACTTGACGCAATAGCGAACCAGCTTCAGGTTCTCTTCGAAGTCCAGTTCGAATACACGCAGCGGGTTACGGGTGTATTCGATTGGCGTGGCGATGGCCACCAGTGGCAGCACCACGTCGCACTTCTTGATGTGGTATTCGATCCACTCGGAGTGAATGCTGATGTCGCCTTCGACGAAGTGGAAATGCGGGTGGCTGCGCAGGCGGTCAATGGCGTCCGAGCCGATATCCAGGCCATAGACTTCGTAACGGTCGTCGCTCAGCAGGCGCTCGGACAAGTGATTGCCGATGAAACCATTGACGCCGAGGATCAACACGCGGGTGCGGCGTGGCGCACGACCGGATTCGGCACCGCGCAACACGGAACCGTCCACCAGGCCCAGTTCGTTGGCCAGTTGCGGGCCGCTCAGGTACAGACCGTTGTCGTTGCGCTGGCCGGCGTTGATGATCAGCGAGTCTTGACCGCAGGCGATGCGCAGCGGGTCGACGCTGATGACGCGACCAGGCGCAAGGCCTTCGTTGCCCTTGGCGACTTCTGCGCTCCAGACAATCAGCTTGTGCTCGCCCACCGCACAGAAGGCGCCCGGGTACGGCTGGGTAACCGCGCGAACCAGATTGAAAAGCTCTTCGGCCGGCCTGGCCCAGACCAGTTTGCCGTCGGCCGGGGTGCGGCGGCCAAACACCGTGGCTTTGGATTCGTCTTGCGGTGTTTCAGTGGCCTTGCCTTGCAGCAGGGCCGGCAAGGTGTCGCGCAGCAGGTCTGCTGCCGCCGTGCGCAATTTGCCGTGCAGGCTCAGCGCCGTGTCGCTGCGTTCGATCGCGACTTTCTGTTGGGCGACGATGGCGCCCGCATCGGCACGCTTGACCATGCGGTGCAGGGTCACGCCGGTTTCGGTTTCGCCGTTGACCAGCACCCAGTTGGCCGGTGCGCGACCACGGTAGCGCGGCAGCAGCGAACCGTGCAGGTTGAACGCGCCTCTGCGCGCAGTGGCCAGCAGTGGTTCGCTCAGCAGGTTGCGGTAGTAGAAGGAGAAAATGTAGTCGGGGTCGAGCTTGGCGATACGCTCGATCCACAGCGGATGGTTGGCGTCTTCCGGTGCATGCACGACAATGCCGTGGCGGGCGCACAGTTGCGCGACGGAGCCGTAGAACGCGTTCTCCTTCGGATCGTCGGCGTGGGTGAACACCGCCGCAATCTCGAAACCGGAGCAGAGCAGGGATTCGATGCCGGCGCAGCCAATATCGTGATAGGCGAAGACAATAGCTTTTGCACTCATGAAGGAACCTGACCTGAAGAAGTGGAAGTAAGGCCGTCGACAGTTACAACGGAAGCGGGGGCGGCGGGCTGGCTGCGCAGCACCTTTTCAACGAAGAAGCGCGGACGCGCGCGTACGTCGCTGTACATGCGGCCCAGGTATTCACCCAGCAGGCCCATGCCGATGAATTGACCACCGGTGAAGACAAACAGTACGGCAAACAGTACGAAGGTACCGCCACCGGCCCAACCGGCGCCGAACACCAGGCGCAGCAGGATCAAGGCGATGGCGAACAGGATGCCCAGCGCCGCCATGCCCACGCCGACGATGCTCAGCAGTCGCAGCGGCGTGGTCGTCATGCAGGTGACCAGGTCGAACATGAGGTTGATCAGGCGCATGGGGCTGTACTTGGAGTCGCCATGTTCACGCTCGGCGTGGGTCACGGGGATTTCCGTGGTATGGCGGGCAAAGCTGTTGGCCAGGATCGGAATGAAGGTGCTGCGTTCACGGCAGGCGAGCATGGCGTCGACAATGGTGCGTCGGTAGGCCCGCAGCATGCAGCCGTAGTCACTCATGGCCACACCGGTGGAACGTTGCACGGCAAGGTTGATCAGCTTCGATGGCCAGCGGCGCAGGGCCGAGTCCTGGCGGTTGTTGCGCACCGTCGCGACGACGTCGTAGCCAAGTTCGGCCTGCTCAATCAGTCGCGGGATTTCTTCGGGCGGGTTTTGCAGGTCGGCATCGAGGGTGATGACGACATCGCCCTTGCACTGCTCGAAACCGGCCATGATCGCCGCATGCTGGCCGTAGTTACGGTTGAGGATCACCGCCACAACAGGGCTGCCTTCGCGGGAGGCGGCGTCTTCCAGAATCTGTGCGGAGTCGTCGCGGCTGCCGTCGTCGACCAGAACGATCTCGTAGGGATGGGTCAATTGCTGACACGCTGCTTCGGTGCGACGAAGCAACTCTGGCAGGCTTTCCTGTTCGTTGTAGACCGGAATGACGATCGAAACGAAGTTGATTGGGTAGGGTCTCAAAGGCTTCTGTCCATGCAGTTTTCAATGGCGCCGACGACGCGCTCGACATCATCGGAGGTCATGTCGGGGAACAACGGGATCGAACACAGCCGCGCCGAATTCCATTCGGTGTTGGGCAGGTACAGGTTGGGGTAACGTTGTCGATAGTAGGTGTGCAGGTGCGTTGCAATGAAGTGAATGCCGGTGCCTATATTCTGTTCCTGGAGGGCTTTCATGAACGCTTCTCGATCCAGTCCGCAACGCTCGGCGTCGATACGCAGGATGAACAGGTGCCAGGCGTGTTTTTGCGAATGGGCGGGAACGGCCAGGGGTTGCACGGGCAAGCCTTCCAGGCGCTGCAAGTAGGTCTGTGCCAGTGAAGTGCGCTTGGCATTTATCTCGTCCAGGCGTTCCAGTTGCACCAGCGCGATGGCCGCGTTGATGTCAGCCAGATTGTACTTGAAACCGGGCTCGACCACTTGGGCCTGAGGCTTGCGGCCGTGGGTCAGGCGGTCGTAGGCATCAACCCCCAGCCCGTGAAACCTGAGCATGCGTACCCGTGAGGCCAAGGCTTCATCGTCGCTGACGAACATGGCGCCTTCGGCGCAGGTCATGTTCTTGATCGCGTGGAACGAAAAGATCGCAGTGCCTTTGGAGCCGACGTGACGACCTTTGTAGAAAGTGCCTGCCGCGTGGGCGGCGTCTTCGATCACGGCTATGCCGTGTTTGTCGGCGAGGGCGTAGAGCGGATCGAGATCGAATGCCGCACCGGCGTAATGCACCGGGATGATGGCTTTGGTGCGCGGCGTGATCGCAGCTTCGATAGAGGCTACGTCGGTCATCAGCGTGTCGCGGTCGATATCGACGAACACTGGCGTGGCACCCAGCAGGGTGATCATGTTGGCGGTGGAAACCCAGGTCTGCGACGGCGTAATGACTTCATCGCCGGGACCGACACCCAATGCCAACAGGGTGATATGCATTCCGCCGGTGGCCGAGGAAAGTGCCACGGCATGTCGGCAACCGACGTAGTTGGCGAAGTGTTCTTCCAGCGCCTGGTTCTTCGGTCCGGTAGTGATCCATCCGGAGCGCAATACTTGCTCTACGGCAGCGATTTCTTCGTCACCGATACTGGGACGGGAGAAAGGGAGAAACGCCTGACTCATAGGCACCTCAGGGGCTGTAAACGTAAATAGCCTTTGAGGCTAAAGGGATCCAGAGATCAGCTTAGACGCTAAATCAGAACCTGCATCAAATCAAATAGTTACCGGTTGGCGATAAAAATCTGCATTGGTTGACTTTTTTCGCCACGGGCGGCAGGTTGGACGTCCATTCGGGTTGCGTCGAGTTTATAGAAGGTTATGCCCGATTTTGTGAAAGGAACATGAAAAAACGGTTGGGGAATCGTTTATCTGAAGGCTATTAAGCCGTTGTTCAGACTTCCGACATTTATGGTAGTTCCTAGGAAAAGTCCTACAGCGGTAATGTCTTTTACATCATCGTTATTTCACTTCTTAGTTGTTTCATTGAACTGTTTACATTCAAGGCCGTTTCGTTTGATTGACTTACCTGTTACTGATTCACGCCCGCTCCTCACCAATCCGCTGACCCTGTATCTGGCGCGATTGGCGCCGTCCAGCCAGTTGACCATGCGTTATGTGCTGCAGGATGCCGCCGACCGCCTGGGCTTCGAAGACCAGGATATCGAGGAAATCCCCTGGCACAACCTGCAGCCCGAGGACGTCATTGCGCTGGTGGCCACCTTGCGTTCGGATGGCTATGCACCGAACACGTCGTCGCTCTATGTCAACGCGGTGCGCGGGGTGATGAACGAAGCGTGGCGCATGAGCCTGATCTCTCAGGATCATCTGTTGAAGATGCGATCGGTGAAGGGCATGGCCGGTACACGGCTGTCCCAGGGGCGCAATCTCAGGCGCACGCTGATCCAGGAGCTGATGGCGGTTTGCGCCGCCGATCCGCGGCCGCAAGGCCTGCGGGACGCAGCAATCATCGGGATTCTGTACGGTTCGGGAATGCGCAAATCCGAATCGGTGAACCTGGAGCTGAACCAGGTCGATTTCACCGAGCGCAGCCTGCGGGTGACGGCCAAGGGCAACAAACAGTTGATCAAGTACGCCCCGGCCTGGGCCTTCGCCAAGCTTGAAGCCTGGCTTGAGCTACGTCGGTCGATGCTCAAGGACGGTGAGTCGGACGACCCGTTTCTGTTCAACCGCATCCGCCGTGGCAGTCACATCACCCGCGAACGCATCACCAAGCACGCGATTTACTACATCGCACGGCAACGGGGCGCACAGGTCGGGGTGAAAATCATGCCCCACGACTTCCGGCGTTCATTCATCACCCGGGTGATCGAAGAGCATGACTTGTCGATTGCGCAGAAGCTGGCGCACCACAGCAATATCCAGACCACGGCCAACTACGATGTGCGCGATGACAACGAGCGGCGTCGGGCGGTGGATCGATTCGACCTCTGAGCGATCACATCTCGCTCAGTACATGGGCATGGCCGATGGTCGAGACCTGCACCGAGCTGCCGGCGGGTGGTGCATACATGCCTGAACTGCGCACCAGCAGTGATCGGCCCGATTGCTCATTGCGGGTCAATGGCTGCAGTTCCACTGTCAGCGTGCAGGTGTTGCCGCTGAAGTCCCGATCGGTGACCACGGCCCGGCAACCGCTGGCTTCCGGGTCGCTGGGGAGGATGCTGGCCAATTGCAGTTGTTCGGGGCGCAACATGATCTGCGCCGAGTTGTTGTTGCGGTGATTGTTGACGGGAATCCGCCCGAGGTCGCAATGGGCCCAACCGGCCTCGATGCGTGCGGGCATCACCACGGCATCCCCCAGGAACAAGGCGGTCTGTTCGTCTTCGGGATAGCGGTAAAGGTCCAGCGGATGCCCTGACTGTACCAGTCGGCCATGACGCATCACCGCCAGCTGGTCGGCGAAGGACAGGGCTTCACTCTGGTCATGGGTGACCAGGATGGTGGTGACACCCGCGTCCTCCAGCAGCCGCGCAACCATCTTGCGCATCGCGGCGCGCAATCCGGTATCGAGCGCCGAGAACGGCTCGTCCAGCAGCATCAGTCGTGGCTGTTGCGCCAGGGCTCGGGCCAGGGCCACGCGCTGTTGCTGGCCACCGGACAATTCATGGGGCCAGCGCGCGGCCATCTTCGCGTCCAGGGCCACGCTGTCCATCAGTTCGGCGACGCGCTGCTGTTTTTCAGGGCCCTTGGTCGCCAGGCCGAAGCCAATGTTCGCGGCCACGGTCATGTGCGGGAACAATGCGCCGTCCTGTGGCACGTAGCCGATCAGGCGTTGATGGGCCGGCACTTCGTGGGTGCCGTCGACCAGGGTCTGGCCATTGAGCGAAAGATGCCCGGAATCGGGGAACTCGAAGCCGGCGATCATCCGCAGCAACGTGGTCTTGCCCGAGCCGGAAGGGCCAACGATGACCGTGCGACTGCCGCTGGGTACCGAGAGGCTGACGTTGTCGAGGGCGCAATGGGCGCCATAGGACTTGTAGAGGGCATTTAATTCAAGAGTGTTCATCGGCCAGCCGTTTTTTTCGATTGGTGATAAAGAAGTCCGGTCAACGGAAGTGACAGCACAACCATCAATAAGGCGTAGGGGGCAGCGGCTGCGTAATCGATTTCGCTGGTCAAGGCCCAGAACCCGGTCGCCAGGGTGCGCGTGCCGTTGGGTGCCAGCAGCAGGGTGGCGGTCAATTCGTTGGTGATCGCCAGGAACACCAGTGCCGCGCCGGCGGCTGCCCCCGGTGCGGCCAGGCGCAGGGTGATCAGCCACAGTGCCCGGGCCGGCGAGCGGCCAAGGCTGCGGGCCATGTTTTCCAGTTCCACCGGGGCCTGGGCAATGCCGGCGCGCAGGCTCACCAGGGCGCGGGGCAGGAACATCAACAGGTACGCCAGCAGCACGGTGAAGGTGGTCTGGTAGATCGGCCGGGCATAATGGATCGTGACGGTTACCAGTGCCAGCGCCACGATAATTCCAGGCAAGGAACTGGTGATGTAGTTGCAGCTTTCCAGTACCCGTTGCATTCGACCGGGGTAGCGAATCGATAGCCAGGCTATCGGAATCGCCGCGCAGGTGGTCAGCGCCGCGCCCGCGATGCCAAGCAGCAGGGTTTGCTCCAGGGCGGGCAACAATTCGGCCATGTCCCAGACTTCCACGCCACCGGCGATGAGCCACTTGCCCAGGGTGATCAAGGGCACGCCCAGGGCCAGGGCGCAGGTCACGATTTGCAGCGTCAGCGAGAGCAGTGTGGATACCGGTTTCAGGTATACGACCCGTTGCTCCCGGGCGCTTCCCGAACCGACGCGAGCGTAGCGCGCGGAACCCCGGGCGGCGGATTCGGCCGTCAGCATCGCCAGGCAACACAGCGCCAGCACACTGGCCAGCATGTGCGCAGCCGCACCGTTGAAGGTCGATTTGAACTGATCGAAGATCGCGGTGGTAAAGGTGTCGAAGCGGATCATGGCGTACAGGCCATATTCAGCCAGCAGGTGCAGGCCGACCAACAAGGCGCCGCCGCAGATCGCCAGGCGCAATTGCGGCAACACCACGCGGAAAAACACTTTCCAGGGCTTGAGCCCCATGGACTCGGCGACGTCTTCGATGGCCGGATCGAGCCGGCGCAAAGTCGCCGCTACCGGCAAATACAGGAACGGGAAGTAGGCGATGACCGAGACCAGGACTCCGGCAAACAAGCCGTGAATCGGTGGCACCAGGCTGACCCAGGCGTAGCTGTGAACAAACGCAGGCACCGCCAGCGGCGCGGTGGCCAGCAACGACCACCAGCGTCGTCCCGGCAGATTCGTGCGTTCCGTGAGCCACGCCAGCGTCACTCCCAGCGCGACGCATAAGGGAATCGTCAGCAGCACCAGCAACACGGTGTTGACCAGCAGTTCACCGACCCGAGGACGGAACACCAGGGCCACAACGGTTGACCAGCCTGTCTGCAGGGACACGCCAATAACGTAGGCGATCGGTAGCAGTGCCAGTAATGAAACCAGCACCGACAAACCAATCACCCATACACCGCCACGTCCCGCAAAGACTCCACGGGAACGTCGACGCAAATTAGCGGGTGTCGCCTCAGCGACCCCCGCAGGCAGGGTTTCTGGCATCAATTTAGAGCAGTCCGGCCTGTGTCATCAGCTCCACGGCTTTTTTACTGTCGAGTTTCGAAGCATCGACAGTCGGCGCATCGAGTTGATTCAGAGGCACCAGTTTAGGGTTGGATGCAGCACCTTTGCCCACGGCGTATTCAAACGACTTGCCGTTCTTCAGGACAGCCTGGCCATCCTTGCCGGTAATGTATTTGAGAAACGCCTGGGCTTGTTCCTGGTGTTTGCTGGAAGCGAGGACGCCGCCGCCGGAGATGCTAACAAAAGCGCCAGGGTCTTTGTGCTTGAAATAGTGCAGGGCGGTGTTCTTGCTGTTTTCGCCGGTCTTGGACTGATCCACCAGGCTGTAATAGTGGTAGATCACGCCGCTGTCGATCTGCCCGGCATTAACCGCCTTGAGTACCGAACTGTTGCCGCGGTAGTTGGCGTAGTTGGTTTTCATCGCCTTGAGCCAATCCAGCGTGGCGGCTTCACCCTTTTGTTCGAGGATGGCCGCGACGATGGCCTGGAAGTCAGCGCCACCGGGCGATGCACCCCAGCGACCCTTCCAGCTCGGCGAAGCCAGGTCCATGATCGATTTCGGCAGGTCGGCTTCCGGCAGTTTGCTCGGGTTGTAGACGAACACTGTAGAGCGCGCGGCAATCCCGACCCATTTGCCGTGGGCTGGACGGTAGGCGGAGTCAACCTGTTCCAGCGTGGCTTTGTCGATGGGCGCAAATAGCCCGGCGTTGTCGACCAGGACCATGGCAGGGGAGTTTTCAGTCAGGAATACGTCCGCCGGAGAAGCCGCGCCTTCCTGCACGATCTGGTTGCCCATCTCGGTGTCATCGCCGTTGCGCAAGGTGACGGGGATACCGGTCTCCTGGGTAAAACCCTCGACCCAGGCCTTGGTCAGGCCTTCGTGTTGCGCGTTGTACACCACGATGCCGACAGAGTCAGCGGCATAGACCTGGCCAGCGCTCAGCAAAGCGGTGGCCAGCAGGGCTTTTTTCAAGAACGAAGGGATTTTTGGAATCATTCTGCGGGCTGCTCCTGGTGCATTTTTTTGAAAGTCATGCGCATTCAAACGCCAGTTAACCAATGCGAATCATTTGCATGTTTTTGAAGTGCGGGAAATGTAGAGATCCAAATGAGAAAAAAACGTCAAAAAAACCGCTAATACATGTAATTTTCATTCAGATTAGCAGCACTGTGCCCACTGTGGTTGGACTCGTCGATCAAACGATGCCGTCGATCAGAATATGACGTTGCCCCGGTTGCCTTTTTGTCGTGCGCCTCGGCGTATCTGACGGTGGCAGTTGCTGCGGGTCGCCTGTCGCGGGGAATGACAGCAGGAAAAGGAGAGACGGATCTACGGCGAACTTGTCGCCGTAGATCCAGGGGGGGAGACGGCATTCAGGGCGTGGGGCAATTCGCCTGCGGTCTGGTGGCTGCCTGGCTGATCAGCGCGGCCAGGCGCTTGACGTTGTTTTGCTGGGCAAGCACCAGGTCATCGATGCTCGCGCCCGATGGCGTTTGCAAGGTGCTGCGGCAAATCACCCGTGCCGTGTCGCCGGTGCTGTCACTGCGCAGGCGCCATTCCACGTCCATCAAGGCGTACTGGCCGGGCACCGAGTCAAAACGCTGCACATCGATCCGCACCGAATATCGGCCTTGTACAGGATTGTTGCTCAGTTGATCGACCAGCGCACTGCGCAATTCGTCCACGAGGGTGGCGCCCCACCATTGGTTTTCCAGGATTGCCAGGCCACTGTTGCCCTCGCGAATGACGATCTGCGCACGATCGACCTGGGGTGGCACGCTGAGCATCTCGATCTGGATCAGCCCGACGGTGGTCCTTGAGTGATTGCCCTCATGTGCCGGGGTCAAGGTATGGAAGTGAATCGGGCCACTGCGGCAGGCGGCGAGCAGCAACATCGCGGTGACCAGAGTGAACTTCAGCGGTAAAGCCATGGGTATTGCTCCTGTGTTCAATTGCGCGGTGGCCCTTGCAGGTCCATGGGCGCGGCATTGTTCGGACGGCCGCGAAGCAGCGATTCCGGATGCCGTCCCAGGTAATCCGAAAGATCACGCAAGGATCTCGACGTGCGTCCGAGTTCATCCAGGGTCTGCCCCAGTTTTTCCCGTTGCGGCGAATCCTCGGCCAAGGTCGAACTGGCCGATTGCAGGGTCGAATTGGCGGTTTCCAGGGTCTTGCTGACATCCGACAGGGTGGATTGCACGCCCGGCAGGATCTTGCCGTTGAATTGCATCATGCCTTTGCGCAATTCGACGAGGTTGCCATCGAGATTGCCGGCGATACGCTCGATCGGCAGCTTGTTGATCTTGTCGACCATGGATTCGAGTTTTTCCTGCAATTGCTCGAGGCTGCCGGGAAGGGTCGGAATCATGACCGGGCGCGCGTTTGCATCGAAGGTAACCTTGTCGGCCTTGGGGTAGAAGTCCAGGGCAATGTACAACTGGCCGGTCAGGAAGTTGCCGGTGCGGGCCTGGGCACGCAGGCCGTTTTCGATGAAGGTGCCGATCAGCCGTACGCCAGCGGCTTCGTTATCAGGATCATGATTGAGCGCCTTGAGCATCTTGATGTGGGCCTGGCCCAGGCGCTGCGGGTAGATCACGATGCCGACGTTGATCGGAAAGGAACGTTTTTTCTCGTCGTAATCCAGATTGACTGCCACTACCTTGCCGATTTCCACACCGAGGAATTCCACCGGGGCGTCGACCTTGAGCCCGCGCAGTGCCTGGTCGAAGCGCATGGCCAGGTACTGCGGCTTGCCGTTTGGCGGGGCGAGGGCGGCTTGTTGGTCCTCGAACAGTTCGTAGGCGTACTCCGCGGCAGCAGGCTTATCGTTGGGGCTGTAGTCGGGCGCGCGGAAGGCAATGCCGCCCACGAGCAAGGAAGACAAGGATTCGGTCTTGACTGCGAAACCGTTGGCGCCGACGTTCACGTCAATGCCGCTGGCGTTCCAGAAACGGGTGTTTTCGGTGACGTACTTGTCATGGGGGGCGTGAATGAACAGCTCTATGTTCACGCCCTTGCCATCCGGGTCCAGCGCGTAAGCCACCACCTGACCCACCGGGATCTTGCGGTAGTAGACCGGAGAGCCGATATCCAGCGACCCCAGGTCCTGGGTGAACAGGGTGAAACGCTTGCCCGGCTCGCCGTAGGTGATGGGTGGCGGGTTTTCCAGGCCCTTGAAGTTTTTTGCCCGGCCGTTGGCCTGGCCGATATCGGCACCGATGTAATCGCCCGACAACAGCGTATCGATGCCGGACACACCGCCCGCGCCAATGCGCGGCCGCACGACCCAGAACTGCGAATCTTCGCGGGTAAAGCTTTCGGCCTGCTTTTCCAGTTTGATGGTGGCGTTGACGCTCTTCTGGTCATTGGCCAGTTCCACATCGGAGACATGACCAATCACGACATTACGGTACTTGACCTCGGTCTTGTTCGCGGTCAGGCCGTCCCCGGTCTTGAACGTGACAACGATGGTCGGGCCTTGCTGCAAAATGCTGTGAACCACCAGCGAAATACCCACCAGCACCGCGACGATCGGGACGATCCAGACCAGCGAGACGCTGAAGCGGCGGGTCTTGATCGGAGCCTGCCCGGGGGCTTGCGGCCCGTCAGTGGCTTGTGACTTCATCCGTGACCTCCTCATTGTGTGGGTTTTCCCGTTCTTTATCCCAAATCAAGCGTGGATCGAAACTCATTGCCGACAACATGGTAAATACCACCACCAACCCAAAAAACAGAATGCCCGGGCGCGGTTCGATATCGGCCAGGGCCTGGAATTTAACAAGCGAGGCCACCAGGGCGACCACGATCACATCGAGCATCGACCAGTAACCGATGACCTCGACGAAGCGGTACAGCGTCGACCGCTCCTTGCGTGCCCACTCGCTGTCGCGCTGCACGGTAACCAGCAGCAATGTGATGGCGACGAACTTGATGCCCGGCACCGCGATACTGGCAATGAAAATGATCAGGGCGATGTCCCAGGCCCCGGCTTCCCAGAACTCCAGCACGCCGCTCATGATTGTGCTGTCGGCGCCGTTGCCGACCATCTTGGTGTTCATCACCGGCAACAGGTTGGCCGGGATGTAGAACACCAGGGCGGCGATCATGTAGGCCCAGGTGCGGGTCAGTGAATTGGTTTTGCGCCGGTGCAGCGGTGCACCGCATCGCTCGCATTCGTGGGGTTCGAAGGTCATGTCGCAGGCCAGGCCGCAGGTGTGGCACAGGCACAGGTTGAGCTCGTCGGCGTAAGGAGGCGTGCTCATACAAGGTCCCATAGTTCGCGAATATCGCGCCCGGCGATGCGGATCATCATCAGGCTCAGCGCAGCGAGGGCAAACAACCCGATGCCGGGCAGCACATCGAGCAGTCCGGCGAGCTTGATCACCGCGACCATGGCTCCCAGCAGACAGACTTCGAGCATGCTCCAGGGCCTCAGGGTTTCCAGCCAGCGCATGGAGAGTTTGAATCCGGGCGAGCGTCGCCCGCCGAGGGCGAAGCCCAGCACCCAGATCAGTAGCAGCAACTGGAATATCGGCGCGATGATCATGGCGATTGCCGCCACCATGGCGATGAAGGTGATAGGCCCCATGCTCAGGGCCAGCACCGAGTCCCAGAGCGTTGCGCTGTTCTTCACGCCTTTGAGGCTGATGCTCATCACCGGATAGAAATTGGCGAATATCCAGAGCATCAACGCGGTGAAGGTCAACGCAAGACGTTGCTCCACCGTGAGGCCGTTATAGCGCTGAAGCACGCCGCCACAGCGCGTACACAGGGTTTTTTGATGTTTGGCGAGCGTTGCTTTTTGGTACACGCTGTCGCAGTGCTCGCAGATGATCAGCTGATCAGTAGTTGCCATGGGTCAAGCTCAACAGAAGGCAGGAAGTTCAGAGCACCCCCTCAATATAGAGGTGACTTGCAATTGAGCAAATCAAAAATCGCAACCTGAACACTATCTGCCGCCGGGAATGACTCGACCCACGAAATGACATGGGAAGCAAGCGACGAACGACTGAGAATTCCACTGCCTGTATTGCGCGTTATGAAAATAACCGTACTAGGCTGACTCGGGTGCCTTGAGTAGATACAGGAATCCAATTGCCTGGTCAGTTGAAAGCCTGGAACTCACCAGAGGGCATGGTTTGGGGTAACTCACCTGGGTCCGGTCACGGATTACTTGAAAACAAGTAGCCGACCACAAGGATCCGTCCCGATAAAGGAAGGTCGCCATGAAAAGACTCTCGCATCGCTCAAGGTTCTACATTGCAGGTTCATTACTGATAGCGCTTAACGGTATGGCCCAGGCTGCACAAACAGAAAAACCCAATATCCTGTTCATCGTGTCCGACGATACCGGCTACGGCGATCTGGGGCCGTACGGTGGTGGTGTCGGCCGCGGCATGCCGACGCCCAGCATCGACCAACTGGCCGCTGAGGGCACAACCTTTTACTCGTTCTACGCGCAACCGAGCTGCACGCCAGGCAGAGCCGCCATGCAGACCGGGCGCATCCCTAATCGCAGCGGCATGACCACCGTGGCCTTCCAGGGCCAGGGCGGTGGTTTGCCTGCCGCCGAGTGGACGCTGGCCTCAGTGCTCAAGACTGGCGGTTACGAGACCTACTTCACCGGCAAGTGGCACCTGGGCGAAGCCGACTATGCGATGCCCAATGCCCAGGGGTATGACGTGATGAAGTACGTCGGCCTCTATCACCTCAATGCCTACACCTACGCCGACCCGACCTGGTTCCCCGACATGGACCCGGAAACCCGGGAAATGTTTGCCAAAGTGACCAAGGGCGCACTCTCGGGCAAGGCGGGAGAAAAGGCCGTCGAAGAGTTCAAGATCAATGGCCAGTATGTTGATACGCCGGTCATCGATGGCAAACCCGGTGTAGTCGGGATTCCCTACTTTGACGGTTATGTCGAAAAGGCCGCGCTGGAATTTCTCGACACCGCTGCCAAGTCCGACAAGCCGT